>Ga0153941_1001028_pt1 | contig 11558 bp, 9 predicted proteins | sample TSNJ025MetaG_FD_104733 | JGI IMG/M metagenome (GOLD analysis project Ga0153941, IMG submission 104733) | Attine ant fungus gardens microbial communities from New Jersey, USA - TSNJ025 MetaG | ecosystem: Host-associated > Fungi > Mycelium > Unclassified | place: USA: New Jersey, Brendan T. Byrne...
AAGGCTGTACTGTGACGAGACGCATGTCGAGAAAACACCTTAGAAGTTGTTGAGATCGGAGCAACGCGTAGTGTTGCTTCTGTTCCCGCCGTTTATCAATTTTTAAGCCTGGGACAAAAATCCAAAGTGATTTTTGTCCCAGGCTCATTTTTTATTTTCTTTTTTCACCAAAAGAAAACACAGCAATACAACCTATTCCGGTATGACTAGTAATGGTGGGTCCTAGAGGATAAATCAGTATCTCATTAACCTCTATTTCTTTTTCAATTAATTCTTTGACTTTTTCCGCGTCATCTTTCGTTCCCGCATATGCAATCAACAGTGTTTGTTTCATTGGCTCTACAATGCCTTGAATCGTTTCTTGCGCAATCTTTTGCAAGGACTTGTTTCGTCCACGAGTTTTACCAACGGATGCTAGTTTGCCTGCCGCATCCACGCGAATAATTGGTTTAATGTTCATTAAGCCACCAAGTGCTGCCGCTGTTTTAGAAATCCGTCCGCCACGTTCTAAATGTTTTAAATCATCTACCGTTACCCACGAGTGAAGTTTCATTTTTTGCTCTTCAAGATAGGCAACAACTTCTCCTAATGAATGACCATCTGTTTGTAATCGAATGGCTTCTCGGACTAACATCCCTTGACCTAAGCTAGCTGCTTTTGTGTCAATAATATGAATTTCTACATTATCGTACTCTTCTTTTAACATCTCTACTGATTGCAACGCACTTTGATAAGAGCCACTTAACCCAGATGAAAAAGCTAAATAAATCACCGGTAACCCTTGCTCCACAAAAGGACGGAAAAATTCATTGTAGCGTCCCACATTAACTTGAGAGGTAGTGGGCATACTTCCATTTTTAATAGCCATTAAGAAGTTCTGATAATCAAACGTTTCACCTAAATCATCGCGATATTCTTTCCCGTCAATTTGAATATTCATGCTAATAAAAGGTACTTGGTTTTCTTTTAAGTATGTATACGGCAAGTCACAACAAGAATCTGTCACTAATTGATAATTCACGGACAATTGCCCCCTTCATGTTTTCTTTTATTTTACCATAGTTTTTCATTTTTATATAAAATTAAAAAAGAACGTAAAGGCTGAACTGGCATAAGCCATCCTTTACGTTCCCTTAAAAATCTGCTTAAATTTGTGCCCAAACGCTTTCTAAAACGTTCGTTTGGTTACGGTCTGGACCTACAGAGAATGTTGAAATGCGCACACCAACTAATTCTGAAATCCGATGCACATAGTTACGAGCATTAGCTGGTAAATCAGCTAAAGTTTTGCAACCAGTGATATCTTCAGACCAACCTGGTAATTCTTCATAAACTGGTTTACAGTGGCTTAATTCTTTCAAGCTTGCTGGATAATGATAAATTAATTCACCATCAAGTTCATAAGCTGTACAAATTTTCACCGTTTCTAAACCACTTAACACGTCAATCGAGTTTAATGACAAGTTTGTAATCCCTGATACACGTTTTGAATGACGCATGACTACTGAATCAAACCAACCGACACGACGCGGACGTCCTGTTGTTGTTCCGTATTCTTTACCGACACGACGAATGGTTTCTCCTGTTTCATCAAATAATTCTGTTGGGAATGGGCCGTCACCGACACGTGAAGTGTACGCTTTGCAGACACCAACCACTTTATTAATTTTTGATGGACCAACGCCACTACCGATAGTTACGCCACCAGCTACTGGATTAGAGGAAGTAACAAATGGATAGGTTCCTTGATCGATATCCAACATGACACCTTGTGCCCCTTCAAATAAAACCCGTTTTCCAGCATCTAATGCATCGTTTAAAATAACCGAAGTATCTGTAACATATTGTTTAATTTGTTGTCCGTATTCATAGTATTCTTCAAAAATATCATCAAATTCAATGGCTTCGCTATCAAACATTTTAACGAATTGACGATTTTTTTCTTCTAAGTTAATTTGCAAACGTTCCGCAAAAATTTCTTTATCCAATAAATCAGCGATACGGATTCCCACCCGTGCTGCTTTATCCATGTAGGCTGGGCCAATTCCTTTAATCGTTGTCCCAATCTTGTTTTCACCTTTCGCATCTTCTTGCAATTGATCCAATTTAATATGATACGGCAAGATGACATGGGCACGATCTGAAATACGTAAATTATCAGTGGCAACATTATTTTCTTTTAAATAAGCTAATTCTTTTACTAAAGATTTTGGATTCACAACTACGCCGTTACCAATTACACTAATTTTTTCTTTATAGAAAATCCCTGAAGGAATTAAATGTAATTTATACGTTACGCCGTCGAATTTAATGGTATGTCCGGCGTTATCTCCGCCTTGGTAACGAGCGATCACTTCTGCGTTTTCACTTAGAAAGTCTGTAATTTTTCCTTTACCTTCGTCGCCCCATTGCGTTCCAACAACTACTACTGATGACATTCGAACACCTCGTTCATAATTTTTTTGTCCTGAATCATTGTACCAGTAAAACCAGTCCCTTTCAAGGGTAAAAATCGAATATTCTTTCACAATCAAAAGCGTTTCTGTCAAAAATACGAACATTTTTAGTTATGTTTTTGTAAAATAATAAAATATACGAATATTGTTCGTGTTTTACTCTCTGATTTTAATCCCTTAATAAGCAAAAAAACGAACTCAAAAAATGAGTTCGTTTTTTAAAATTCTGTCCTCGGCGAAAGCGAAGAAAATTTATTATATTCTTTAATGAAAAGTAATTCGACCGTTCCACGCGCACCACTACGGTTTTTCTCAATGATGACTTCTACAACATTGTCAACTTCTGGTGGCTCATGATCGCCGTCTTCTCCTTCACCACGATAGTAGTAATCATCACGATAAAAAAGGCAACGATATCGGCATCTTGCTCAATGGAACCTGATTCACGAATATCACTTAACACAGGACGTTTATCTTGACGTTGTTCCACGCCACGAGAAAGCTGTGACAAAGCGATAACTGGGACTTTTAACTCTTTCGCTAATTTTTTTAATTGACGTGAAATATCAGAAACCTCCTGTTGGCGGTTCTCTTTTCCAGTTCCTTCAATCAATTGTAGGTAGTCGATCAAAATTAGACCTAAGTTGCCTTTTTCTTGTGCTAATTTACGACATTTCGCACGAATTTCGGTAATTTTAATCCCTGGTGTGTCATCAATATAGATATTCGCACGGGACAAACTACCCATCGCAATAATTAAGTTTTGCCATTCTTCTTCAGATAATTGCCCTGTTCTTAAATGGCTGGCCTCAATGGATCCTTCTGCACAAAGCATCCGGTTCACTAATGATTCTGCCCCCATTTCTAAACTAAAAATAGCGACAGCTTTATCTGTTTTGGTGCCGACATTTTGGGCAATATTTAATGCAAAAGCGGTTTTCCCTACCGCTGGACGGGCCGCTAAAATAATTAGCTCTTCCGCTTGCAAGCCGGCAGTCATTTTATCCAATGCTTGATAGCCTGTAGGTAAACCAGTAATCTCTTCATCATTTTGGTATAATTGGTCAATATTCGCAATAGTTGTATTTAGAACATCTGAAATTGATAAAAAGCCACTACGATTCCGCTTTTCGGAGACTTCTAAAATGCTTCGTTCTGCATCATCCAAAATAGATTCAACATCTTCACCTTGCTCAAAGCCTTTAGTTACAATCTCTGTAGCGGTTTGGATTAAGTTGCGCAGCAACGATTTTTGTTCAACAATTTTTGCATAATAAATGACATTGGCAGCTGTCGGTACAGCTAAAGCTAAATCTGACAGATAACTTAGTCCGCCAACATCTTCTAACAAATTCTCTTGTTCTAGGCGATCTTTGATTGTTACCACATCAATCGCTTCATTTCGGTCGCTTAAGGTCATCATCGTTTGGAAAATCAACTGATGACTACGACGATAGAAATCTTTAGGTTCCACATATTCCATCGCTTCTATTAGCACATCTGCATCTAAGAAAATAGAACCTAAAACGGCTTGTTCCGCTTCAATATTTTGTGGCGGTACCCTATCTTGCAATAATTCATTCATTTTGTTCTCTCCCACGATGTCTTACTTTCTGGTTCATTTAGTCTATCCATTTTAACACAATTTCATTAAAAAAAGTACATTTTTTCTCTGCTGATTTCTCTATTTTTAGTTCACTTTTCAATTTCAAAAAATATACAAATAATAAAAATATAATGCTTTCGTTAATTTAAAGTGTTGTATATTTGATTTTTAAATATTATAAAAATAATTCGAGTAATTTATTTAGTATAAAAAAGAAGCCGGAGAAATCGGCTTCTTTTTTATCGATTGTATTATTCCGCTACGACATGAACCTTAATTTTCGCTGTAACTTCATGATGTAGTTTGACTGGTACGTTAGTGTAGCCTAGAGAACGAATTGGGTTGGCTAATTCGATTTTGCGTTTATCCAATTTTACATTGTATTGTTTGTTTAAGGCTTCTGCAATTTGTTTTGAAGGAATTGAGCCAAATAAACGGCTGTCTTCTCCAGCTTTTGCCTTGATCTCTACAACAGTCTTTTCATCTTCTAAAAAGGCTTGCATTTCTTTTGCTTGTGCTAAAACTTCTGCTTCATGTTTTTCTTGGGCTTTCTTTTGACCCGCTAACGCACTCATGCTCCCTTTATTGGCTTCTTTCGCATAACCATTTTTAATTAAAAAGTTTTGGGCGTAACCAGTTGGCACTTCTTTTACGTCCCCTTTTTTTCCTTTTCCTTTAACGTCTTGTAAAAAAATGACTTTCATTTTCTTCACTCCTGTTCATACATTTCATTAATATTTTGACGAATTACATCAAGTAGTTGCTCTTTTACTTCTGCTACTGTTACGTTTGATAATTGTACTGCCGCATTAGTAAAGTGACCGCCACCACCTAAATTTTCCATAATAATTTGGACATTAATTGAACCATTACTCCGAGCACTAATGCCAATCTGTTGATCCGTCCGCTTGGTAATGACAAATGCTGCATTAATCCCTGCCATAGAAAGTAATGTGTCCGCCGTTTTGGCAGCTGTGACACTATCATATTCTTTGTCTTCACTCCCGGCAACAACGACGGTATCTTTTGTGACATATTCGCTTTTAGAGATTAAATTGTTCATTTCCAGATAGCTTGTAAGATCAGAACTTAATAGATATTGTACTAAAGATGAGTCTGCTCCACAAGTTCGTAAATAACTAGCCACATCAAATGTTCGCGCCGTCGTTCGTGTATTGAAACTTTTCGTATCAACCACAATTCCCGCCAACATCATGGTTGCTTCAAAGGCCTGCAGTTTATTTGCGCTATTACTTTGGTATTCGATCAATTCTGTGACTAATTCTGAAGCAGAAGAGGCAGAAGATTCAATATAAGAAAGCAAGGGTTTTGCTGGAAATTCGTCTCCTCGTCGATGGTGATCAATGATTACCACTTTATCAAAACGCTCATAGAGCTCTTGTGAGATCGATAGAGACGGTTTATGGTAATCTACCATAACTAATAAGCTACTTTCTTTCTTGCGCTTCATGGCCTCTTTAGGACTAATAATGCGCTCTTCTAATTCTGGGTACTCTTTAATCGCCTCTAACACTCTTTTGACATCGGGAATGATTTCATTTTCATCTAAAACAATCCACGCTTTTCGATTATTAAACGAGGCTAAACGAGCAACACCAAATGCTGAACCTAACGCATCCATATCTGGATAACGATGGCCCATAATATAGATGTCAGCAGATTCCGCAATAATTCCCTTAATTGCCATGCTCATTGCGCGAGAACGTACTTGGGAACGTTTCGTCGTTACTGCCGTTTTTCCACCAAAAAATAACGGCTTCGCTTCATCTTTGGCTTCTTTTACAACCACTTGATCGCCGCCACGTACTAAAGCTGTATCTAGGTTTGTTTGAGCCGTGGTCCCGGTTTGATCTAAGGTTGGCCCCCCATAAGCAATCCCCATGCTTAACGTAATGGCTACTTCATGGTTAGCTGATTCCTTACGGATCGTATCCAAAATAGAAAATTTTTCGTCCATCATTTTTTGAATATCTTCCCATTGGGCAATGAAAAAATAACGTTCTGCGTTGATTCGCTTATAAAAAACTTTGTATTGGTCCATCCAATCAGAAACCATCGTCGTAATGAAACTATTCAAATAAGAAATTTCTTTCTCGTCCATTGTATCGGTGACATCATCATAATTATCGACAGACACAATGCCAATAGCCGTTTGCATTTCGACTTTTTCTTGATACAAATTACTTTCTTTAGTGATATCTTCAAAAGTAATTGTATGTTGTTCTTTATTGACGCTAAAGCGATAGGTATTTTCGTCAATCGTAAAAATATCTTGGTTTCGTTCTGCTAATTCTAAATAAGACGTAACTTGGCTAGCGGTTAACGTTAGCTGATTGTCTTTATTAAAAATAGAAGCAGCATAAGGATTAAGCCATTCTACCGCGCGTGTTTCCCCGTTATACGTAATAATTCCCACAGGTACTTCATTTACAACATAATCCAACGATTGTTCAGCAATGGAACTTGCTTCTTGAATCTTTTCTACGTTTGTAATTTCTACATCTCTAATCAACAGCCGAATAACCACTAAGAGAAAGATATCTAATGCGATAATTACCGCCAATAGCAGCCATTTATTTGTTAGTAAGAAATAGAGGAGAAATTCTACTAAGAGAAGACCCACAACAATTAAGAAACCGTTTTTTTGAATTCTCTTCTTTTGCATTTTTTTGCCTCCAATCTTTCTGCAGACCTTTGAGGCGACTTGTTCCAACGAGCATATTGCTCTGGTGATTCACTAGTTATTTCATCCCTTATTTTATCACAAAACACTTCATTCTGCGAACCTTGTTATGTTTCACGTGAAACACTAGTCAAGATAAAAAAGAACCAAAGAGCAAGCTCTTTGGTTCTGGAAATTGTCATAAAATTATTGTTCGTCACTAACGAATGGTAATAATCCCATGATACGTGCGCGTTTAATAGCAATCGTTAATTTACGTTGGTTTTTAGCGCCAGTACCTGTAACACGACGTGGTAAAATTTTGCCACGTTCTGAAATGAATCGTTTTAACAATTCAGTATCTTTATAATCGATGTATTCGATGTGGTTTGCTGCAATGTAGTCGACTTTCCGACGTTTACGTCCGCCTCTTCTTTGTTGTGCCATTCTTGTTCCCTCCTATCAAATTCGTTTAGAATGGTAAATCATCATCTGAAATGTCGATAGATGAACCTGAGCCACCAAATGGATCAGAATCTTTATCGAAATCAGGCATACCGTTATTGTTTTGCGACTGAGAAGATGATGGATTGAAACTATTGTTGTTGTTATTAAATCCAGAACCGGCATTGTTATTACCAAAGCTACGATTTTGTGATTGATAACCATTTTCGTTGTTATTAAAGCTACCGCCGCCAGTTCCTCTTTGTTCTGAAGCAGAACGAGATTCTAACAATTGGAAGTTTTCACAAACCACTTCAGTTACGTAGACACGTTGACCTTGTTGGTTCTCGTAGTTACGAGTTTGAATTCTTCCGACAACACCTAATAATGTACCTTTACGGGCATAATTAGCCATTGTTTCTGCGGGTTTACGCCAAATCACACAGTTGATAAAGTCTGCTTCACGGTCACCATTTTGATTCGTAAAGTTACGGTTTACAGCAAGTGTAAAGGTCGCAACAGCTGAACCACTAGCGGTGTAACGTAAGTCAGGATCTTTTGTCAATCTTCCGACTAATACAACGTTATTAATCATTCAAAACATCTCCTTTCGTCAATAAATGTTTCATGTGAAACAAATTATGCTTCTACCTTCACGATCATATGACGGATAATATCGTCATTGATTTTTGCTAAACGATCAAACTCGTTGATTGCGCCAGCTGTTGATGGAGAAGTAACATTAACGATATGATAGATGCCTTCACGGAATCCGTTCATTTCATATGCTAAGCGGCGTTTTTCCCAATCTTTAGATTCGATAACTTCTGCTCCGTTATCTTTTAAGATTGTGTCGAAACGTTCTACTAAAGCAGTTTTTGCTTCTTCATCAATGTTCGGACGAATAATGTACATGATTTCGTACTTCGTATCTTGACTCATTGATTTTCACCTCCCTATGGACTTCAAGGCTCTTAGTTGGCTAAGAGCAAGGAGAACATACCTAAAAAGGTAGTTCACAATCTCTAATTATATGCTAATTGATGGACAAAAGCAAGAAATAGTTTTGAAAAGCCCCAATAAAAAAGTTTCGCCAACTGGCGAAACTTTTTTATGTTATTCTTCTGTTTCTGATGTTGTTTCGTTTTCTGTTGTTTCTACAACTTCAACGATTTCTTCTTCCACTTCTTCTGGTTCTACAACGGCCATTGTTACCACTTTGGCACCATCTTCCATTCTCATTAAACGAACCCCTAATGTTGCGCGTCCTGTTTGAGAAACAGAATCAACGTTAAAGCGGATAATGACGCCTTTGTTCGTAATCAATAAGATATCTTCATTCCCATTGACCGTGGTTAAACCAGCTAATGAACCATTTTTCTCAGTGATATTTGCTGTCTTAATCCCTTTACCGCCACGTCCTTTAACTGGATATTCAGAAGCTTTTGTACGCTTACCATAACCATTTTCAGTAATGACTAGGACTTCTTTATTTTCATCCAGAATCGCTGCGCCGACCACATAATCATTTTCGCGGAGACGGATTCCACGAACACCTGATGCTGTCCGGCCCATATCACGTACAGTATTTTCATCAAATGTGACAGAGTATCCTGCATGTGTTCCGATAATCATCTTCTGATTGCCATTAGTCGTTACCACGTTAACTAACTCATCATCTTCTTTTAAGCTAATGGCGATTAATCCATTACTACGGATATTAGAAAAGGCTGTTACGGCTGTCCGTTTGACGGTTCCTTTTAAGGTTGTGAAGAACAAGTATTTACCTGCTTCCGCTTTGCCCTCAACAGAAATAATCGCTTGAATTTTTTCTGCAGAATCAATTCCCAGTAAGTTAATCACTGGAATTCCTTTTGCTGTTCTACCGTATTCAGGGATTTCGTAACCTTTTGCTCGGTAAACTTTCCCAGTGTTCGTAAAGAATAATAACGTGTCGTGTGTTGAACAAGAAACTAGGTTTTTCACGAAATCATCATCATGAACGCCCATCCCTTGGACACCACGTCCACCGCGGCGTTGCGCCCGGAATTCGGAGTTTGCCATCCGCTTAATGTAGCCGTTATTGGTTAACGTAATCACGACTTCTTCTTCTTCGATTAAATCTTCATCTTCAAGACTTAAGACTTCACCTACTAATAATTCTGTGCGTCGTGCATCACCAAATTTTGTGCGAACGTCATTTAACTCTGTTTTAATGATTTCAATGACGCGTTCTGGGCGGGCTAAAATGTCCTCTAAGTCCGCAATGAATTTCAATAGCTCTTGATATTCATTTTCAATTTTGTCGCGTTCTAAGCCTGTTAAACGGCGTAAACGCATATCTAAAATCGCTTGCGCTTGACGATCTGAAAATTCAAAGCGTTCAATTAACGTTGCTTTTGCTTCGTCATCTGATTGTGACCCACGGATAATGGCAATGATTTCATCGATATGATCTAAGGCAATTCGTAGACCTTCTAAAATATGCGCCCGTGCTTCTGCTTTGTTTTTGTCAAAAATCGTCCGGCGAGTAATGACTTCTTTTTGGTGCTCGACGTAGTTTTCTAAAATACGTTTCAAGCTTAAAATTTTCGGTACGCCTTTTTCGATGGCTAACATGTTAAAACCAAAAGATGTTTGTAAGGCAGTCATTTTGTACAAGTTGTTTAACACAACAGAGGCACTCACATCTCGACGAACATCGATGACAATCCGCATGCCTTCACGAGAAGATTCATCCCGCAAATCAGTAATTCCTTCAATTCGTTTATCTCTGTGTAATTCAGAAATTCGTTCGATTAATTTGGCTTTATTCACCATATAAGGCAATTCAGTTACTAAAATACGTTCTTTTCCATTCGGCATTTCAGTCAATTCAACTTTTGCACGAACAGTAATCGAACCTTTCCCTGTTTCATATGCTCGGCGAATCCCTGATTTCCCCATCACTAAACCGCCTGTTGGAAAATCTGGTCCAGGTAACACTTCCATCAATTCATTCGTCGTTACATCAGGATTGTCCATCAATAAACTTGTTGCATCAATCACTTCACTTAAATTGTGTGGTGGAATGTTTGTTGCCATCCCCACCGCAATCCCCGTTGTTCCGTTAACTAGTAAGTTTGGAAAACGAGCAGGTAAAACTACTGGTTCTTGTTCTGAATCATCATAGTTTCCTTGGAAATCGACTGTATTTTTGTTAATATCTCGTAGCATTTCTAAAGCAATTTTACTCATACGTGCTTCGGTATAACGCATAGCTGCAGCGCCGTCACCATCGACAGAACCGAAGTTTCCGTGGCCGTCAACTAACATAGCCCGATAACTAAAAGGTTGTGCCATCCGCACCATTGATTCGTAAATCGCACTGTCCCCATGGGGGTGATATTTACCCATAACATCCCCAACAATCCGGGCTGATTTTTTGTGTGGTTTATCAGGGGTTACCCCTAATTCGTTCATTCCATATAAGATTCGGCGATGAACAGGTTTTAAACCGTCACGAACGTCAGGTAACGCGCGGGCTACGATAACACTCATTGCGTAGTCAATGAAAGATTCTTTCATTTCGCTGGTCAGATTGACGTCTTGAATGTTTTCTTTAATTTCTTCACTCATGAATTTTTTCCCCTCTAAATATATGTTCTAGCGTCTCTTACAACGTTGCGACACATTAAATATCCAAGTTTTTCACGTAATGGGCATTTTCTTCGATAAACGCACGACGTGGTTCCACACGATCGCCCATTAGCATTTCAAAAATTTGGTCAGCTTCAATGGCATCATCGACACTCACTCGCGCCATTAATCGTTTTTCTGGGTCCATTGTTGTTTCCCAAAGTTGGTGATCATCCATTTCACCCAACCCTTTGTAACGTTGAACACTTGGTTTTGGTGAAGCAGGTAATTCTTCTAACACTTTTGCTAGTTCCTCTTCAGCATGTTTGCCCGGTTGAACGTAGGTGATATTTTTCCCTTGTTTCACACCATATAGTGGTGGTTGGGCAATATACACATAACCAGCTTCAACAATTGGCCGCATGAAGCGATAGAACAAGGTTAATAACAACGTTCGAATATGCGCACCATCGACATCGGCATCGGTCATAATCACTAGTTTGTGATAACGTGCTTTAGAAACATCGAAATCTTCGCCGAAGCCTGTTCCCATAGCTGTAAATAATGACCGAATTTCTTCATTGGCTAAAATTTTATCCATGCTGGCTTTCTCAACATTCAAGATTTTCCCACGAATTGGTAAAATGGCTTGGAATTCACGGCTACGTCCTTGTTTTGCTGAACCGCCGGCCGAGTCTCCTTCGACGATAAATAATTCGCATTTTTCCGGGTCTTTACTTGAGCAATCAGC
>Ga0153941_1001030_pt1 | contig 11552 bp, 12 predicted proteins | sample TSNJ025MetaG_FD_104733 | JGI IMG/M metagenome (GOLD analysis project Ga0153941, IMG submission 104733) | Attine ant fungus gardens microbial communities from New Jersey, USA - TSNJ025 MetaG | ecosystem: Host-associated > Fungi > Mycelium > Unclassified | place: USA: New Jersey, Brendan T. Byrne...
CAAGAGGTGTCCTTTTAAATTATAATAAAATTTGTTATCATAGGAACAAAGAGAATGTTCCTATAATCAGATTTTAGAACAATGTGAACGGAAAAGAAAGGAGATGGCAATGGGGGCATATTATCTGGCAATTGATATTGGGGCATCCAGCGGCCGTCATATCCTGGCACATATGGAAAGCGGAAAGCTTATTTTGGAAGAAATGCACCGTTTTCCCAATGGACTATGTGACAGGGACGGAGAAAAGTGCTGGGACTATGAGGCTTTATTTAATGAGATCAAGGCAGGTCTCAGAAAATGTAAGGAGGCAGGAAAGCTTCCGGTAAGTGTGGGTGTGGATACCTGGGGCGTGGATTTTGTTCTTTTGGATGAAAATGATGAGGTATTGGGTAATACGGTTGGTTACCGTGATGACCGGACACAGGGAATGGATGATGAAGTATATAAGATCATTCCTGAAGAGGAGTTATATGCACGTACCGGCATACAGAAGGCTATCTTTAATTCGATTTATCAGCTGATGGCAGTGAAGAAAGGACATCCGGAATATCTGGAGGCAGCCAAAACCTTCCTGATGGTGCCGGATTATTTCCACTACCTGTTGAGTGGTATAAAATCCAATGAATATACGGAAGCCACTACCGGACAGCTGGTGAATCCGGAGACAAAAGAATGGGATTTGGAGCTGATTGAACGTTTGGGATATCCGGCAGAAATTTTCCAGAAGATTTCCGTTCCCGGAACTGTCATTGGAGACTTAAGACCTGAGCTTCAGGAAGAGGTTGGTTTTAATTGTAAGGTAGTACTGCCTGCAACACATGATACCGGTTCAGCAGTACTTGCTGTACCCAGTAACAACCCTGACACCGTATATATCAGCTCTGGAACATGGTCATTAATGGGTGTGGAACGTATGGAAGCCGACTGCAGCCCTGAAAGTAAGAAGCATAACTTTACCAACGAAGGCGGTTATCAGTATCGCTTCCGCTATCTGAAAAATATCATGGGACTGTGGATGATCCAATCTGTGAAGAAGGAAATGAAAGAAGAAAAAGGTCTGGACTGGTCTTATGGAGAGATCTGTGAGGATGCTTCAAGGCAGACAATCAGCTCACTGGTAGACTGCAATGATGACAGATTCCTGGCACCAGATAGTATGATACAGGAAATCCAGAAAGCCTGCCGTGAAAGCGGACAACAGATTCCGGAAAGCTATGGTGAGATTGCCTCTGTTATTTACAACAGCCTGGCCAAATGCTATGGTGATACTATTTCAGAGATTCAGGAGATGACAGGCAAGACCTATGACAGCATCAGTGTGGTGGGCGGCGGCTCCAATGCGGAATACCTGAATGTACTGACAGCGGAATATACCGGACGTACCGTTTACGCCGGACCTACGGAAGCTACTGCAATCGGTAATATAATGGTGCAGATGATGGCAAATGGAGAGCTGGAGAATTTAAATACTGCAAGGGATTGTGTCTTTCATTCCTTTGAGGTAAAGACCTATGAGAAAGAATGAGTCAAATACAAGAGAAAACCAGCGAAACTGGTTTTACATTCCTAAGCTGTAAAACAATAATAAATTTAGGAGGATTCATAAATGTCAATACAAACAAGATACGAAGAAGCAAAAAAGATGTATGCCCAGATAGGTGTGGATACTGATACGGTTATGGATGCCCTGAAAAATATCCCCATTGCCATGCATTGCTGGCAGGGAGATGATGTAATGGGATTTGAAGGTGCCGGAGAACTGTCAGGCGGTATCCAGGCAACCGGTAATTATCCCGGGAGGGCACGCAATCCGGAAGAACTGATGGCAGACATGGATAAAGCCCTCAGTTTGATTCCCGGAAAGCATAAAATCAACCTTCATGCTTCCTATGCTATTTTTGAAAATGGTGAAAAAGTTGACCGTGATCAGCTGGAACCGAAGCACTTTGCAAAATGGGTGGAATTTGCAAAAGAAAGAGGACTGGGAATTGACTTTAATCCTACCTATTTTTCACATCCATTGGCAGATGATGCCACATTATCTTCTGAAAACGAAGAAATCCGCCAGTTCTGGATCCGCCATGGACAGGCATGTATTTGTATCAGCGAATATCTGGCCACAGAGCTTGGTATGCCCTGCGTTATGAATATCTGGATTCCCGACGGCTATAAAGATATTCCCGCTGACAGACTGGCTCCCAGGGCAAGGCTTAAGGATTCACTGGATCAGATTATCAGCATCCCTTACGATAAAAGCAAGGTTTACATAGCGGTAGAATCCAAAGTATTTGGCATAGGGCTGGAAAGCTATACTGTGGGAAGCCATGAATTCTATATGAATTACGCAGCAAGAAACGGTATACTCTGCCTGCTTGACAATGGCCATTATCATCCTACAGAGGTAGTATCTGACAAGATTTCTTCTATGCTGGTGTTCTACGATAAGCTGGCACTGCATGTAACCAGGGCTGTCCGTTGGGACAGCGACCACGTGGTGCGTATGGACGATGAGACTAAGGAGATCGCCAAGGAAATTATTATGCACGGTTCTGACAAGGTATTTCTGGCACTGGATTTCTTTGATGCAGGTATCAACCGCATTGCAGCATGGGTTATCGGTATGCGGAATATGCAGAAATCATTATTGTATGCATTGTTAACCCCGAATGATGTACTGGCAGAGCTTCAGAATGAAAGAAAACTGACAGAAGTGTTTGCTCTCCAGGAAGAATATAAAACTTATCCCATGGGGGATGTATGGAATTACTTCTGTGAGCAAAATGGAGTTCCTGTAATGGAAGCCTGGATTGATGATGTTCATAAATATGAAGAGGATATATTGGCTAAGAGAGCATAATGTGTTACTATTCCTGGAGTAAAACAATATAAGTGAAATGATTAATAACGGACTGCAATCTGCAGTCCGTTAAACTTAACTTTTACACGAATCATTACAGACGAAGTCACTTTTTTCTGGCTGTGTGATGTCGTGGTTGATGAAAATCATCAAGAAAAATACGGTTTTGTCAAGTGTTCAGGTGATAAACTGATGAGGAAACCAAAAGGATAGCCGTTCTCCTACAAGCACTTGACAAGTATGAATAGAAAGATTAGAATGTGATAAGAATAGATAAGAAAGTGAGGTGCCTAAAATGCCCTTAATCGAAAATATCACATACGAGTTTAAGCGGGAGTACATACCCGGGATAAATAAGAGTGTTGTCGCGTTTGCAAATACAAACGGCGGCACGCTCTTTATTGGCGTTGCAGATGATGGCAGTATTGTTGGTGTGCAGGATGTTGACAGTACAATGTTAGCCGTGAGTAATTCCATACGAGATACGATAAAGCCTGATGTAACGTTGTTCGTTGATTACCAGACAGAAGAAATGGATGGTAAAACAATTATCAAAATCATTGTACAAAAGGGAACGGCAAGCCCATACTATATTGCAGGCAAAGGGATACGACCTGAGGGGGTATATATCCGGCAGGGGGCTTCGTCTGTTCCTGCAACAGAAACCGCCATACTCCGCATGATAAAGGACACAGACGGCGAGAAATATGAGGATGTGCGTACGCTCAATCAGGACTTAACTTTTTTGGAAGCAGCGAAAGAGTTTGAGACAAGGAAGGTACCCTTTGGCCCAGGCCAGCAAAAGACACTGGGTATTATGAACGCAGACGGTATATACACCAATTTGGGACTGCTTTTGTCTGACCAGTGTGTACACACCGTTAAGCTTGCTGTTTTTCAGGGTTCGGTAAAGGCTGTATTCAAAAACCGTCATGAATTCACAGGTTCAATATTAAAGCAGCTCAATGATATTTACGCATACATTGACCGATATAACAGTATACGATCTGAGATTAACGGACTTTACCGTACCGACATGCGGGATTACCCCACAGAAGCCATTCGTGAGGCATTACTAAATGCGCTTATACACAGGGATTACTCTTTCCGTGATAGCATACTGATCAGCATCTTTGATGACCGCATTGAGTTTGTGTCAATTGGCGGACTTGTTAAGGGTATTTCCTTTGACGACATGATGCTTGGTGTGTCGGCTGTGAGAAATCGAAACCTGGCTAATATTTTTTACCGCCTGATGCTTATTGAAGCCTATGGGACAGGTGTACCCAAAATCATACAAAGCTATGACGATTTTATTTCAAAGCCGCACATTGAAGTGACCGATAATGCATTCAAAATTACGCTGCCAAACACAAATGTCGGAATAGAAATGAGTACACTCACAGACAACGAGCGGTTAGTGTTGGAGCTTTTCAAAAACAGGCAGTATATTGTCAGGAAAGATGTTGAAACAGCACTGTCAGGATCACAAGCTTTGGCATCCAGGATGCTGAAGGGACTGGTAGACAAAGGTAAGATTCAGGCTGTCGGGCAGGGGAAGAATACAAGATATGAAATTTATTCATAGGAGGACCTTATACAATCAGTGCCTCCTCCTATTCTTCATTGCTGTATTCTGAATAGCTGTGCTATAATGATTTTACCAATTACAGGAAAGGATGGTGTAAGAATATGAGTAAAATGATCCGGTTGAACAACAAACTGGAAATGCCAATGCTGGGACTTGGTGTATTTCAGACAAAAGATGGAGCAGAAACGGAAAATGCTGTGAAATGGGCTTTGGAAGCTGGTTACCGCCATATAGATACGGCCATGATATATGAAAATGAAGGCAGTGTTGGAAAGGCGATTGCTAAGAGCAGTGTACCAAGAGAAGAAATTTTTATCACCACGAAGCTATGGAATACTGATATCAGAAACCATAATACCAAGGAAGCATTCCATAAAAGCCTGGAATTATTACAGGTTGATTATGTGGACATGTACCTCATCCACTGGCCGGCTGATGGATATTCTGAAGCCTGGAAGGTTCTGGAGGATTTATATGAGCAGGGAAAAATAAAGGCAATTGGGGTGTCTAATTTCCATAAGTATCATTTGGAAACTTTATTTGAGACAGCCAGGATCATTCCTGCCATTAACCAGATTGAATCCCATCCGCTGCTTAATAATCAGGAGCTGATTGACTATTGCCACAGTAAGCAGATCGCTGTTTCAGCCTGGAGTCCTTTGGGTGGCTCCCGCGGTAAACTCACAGAGAATGCCATGCTGAATGAGCTTGGGGATAAATATGGCAGAACGGCGGCGCAGATTATGCTTCGATGGGACATTCAGAGAAATCTGGTGGTAATACCCAAATCAATCCATAAAGACAGAATTGTATCCAATATGAAGATTTTTGATTTTGAATTAAGCATTGAAGATATGAGTATAATCAGCAGTATGAATCAAAATAAACGGATGGGAGCAAATCCTGATAATTTCAAATTCTGAGTCAAAGACCCCGCAGCAAGCTACGGGGCATCAAGCTTGTATGCACAGCAAGTTCATTTCAACTTATTGATTTGAGCACACATATTACAAACAAGTTCGCATTAAGCGCGCAGGAGGTATAAATATGGTAATTTTTAAGAACAAATATGGGGAATTCCGTTCAGGTTGGGCAATTGTATTATCTCTGGTTATAATGTATGTTTCACAGATTGCTGCAGCTTTGGTACAGATGGTGATTATGATCGTAATGTATGGCATGGATGAATATCCCTATTGGACAGTTTCCGTTGGTGTATCTTCCACAATGACAATCATAGTGTATCTCTTTGAAATAGCAGCGGCTATACTTTTATTTTATCTCATTTATAAACGTCCCATCAGACAGATGGGATTTGAGAGAATCAACTGGATGAAGCAATTGCTGCTGGGCGGGCTTTATGGACTGGCATTAATGGCAATTATAGTATTGATACTGGTGCTTACCGGAAATGCATATATCACAGATGTGGACTTTGGCAGGATTATCACACTTGAATTTATAATGGGCTTCCTGGTGTATGTATGTGTGGGTTTTTATGAAGAAATATTATGCCGGGGCTTTATGATGACCGCACTTAAGAGCACCAGGAATAAGTGGGTAATCATACTGCTGCCATCGGTAATCTTTGGACTGCTGCATATGCTGAACCCTAATGTCACTGTATTTTCCATAGTAAACATTGTACTTGTGGGAATCATTTTCAGCTATTTAATGATAAAGACCGGCAGAATATGGGCTTCCATAGGCTTTCATATTACCTGGAATTTCTTCCAGGGAAATGTGTTTGGTATTCCGGTAAGCGGAACGGAGGATTTTTCGCTGATGGAAACGGTATTTACCGGAAACACCTGGATAACAGGAGGCACTTTCGGCGCGGAAGGCGGAGCTGTATGTACATTGGTATTGGCTGCCTTTTTATTGTTTATTCATTTTGTTATAAAAGCGCCGGATGATAATGGCTGGTCAGTTGACAGTGACATGCCGCTTTTGAGAGGGCAGCAATAACTGCATACTTATGCTGATAGTCACAGAGTGAACAGTAACAACATTATTCTTGACAAATGTGGGTACAGTATATATACTTTGAATATCAAAACAAATGGCGATATGGTCTGGGCACAGTTTGAATACGGCATATCGGATGTAAAGGAGAAAAATAATGTTAGAAAGAGTAAAAGAAATAATAATGGAGCAGTTAAGTCTGGAGGATGTGGAGATTTCGGAGAAGACTTCTTTTAAAGATGATCTGGGCGTGGACTCTCTGGATCTGTTTGAACTGGTTATGGCTTTTGAAGAGGAATACGGCGTTGAGATTCCCACAGAGGATCTGGAATCCATCCTCACCGTAGGTGACATCATTACCTATATGAAGAGTAAAGGTGTGGAAGCGTAAACGTAACGATACGGGGGAAAAATTAACTGACAGAGGGCAAACGGAGGCGTATTGTGAAGACACGTATAACTGAATTACTTGGAATAGAGTATCCCATTATCCAGGGGGGGATGGCCTGGGTTGCGGAATATCATCTGGCAGCTGCGGTATCAAATGCAGGAGGGTTGGGTCTGATTGGCGCAGCGAGTGCACCGGTGGAGGTGATCCGGGAGCAGATTCATAAGACCAGGGAGCTTACGGATAGACCTTTTGGCATTAATGTGATGCTGATGAACCCCAATGCAGATGATGTGGCACAGCTAATTGTGGATGAGGGTATCAGGGTAGTAACTACCGGAGCCGGTAATCCCAGTAAATATATTCCCATGTGGAAAGAAGCCGGTGTGAAAATCATACCTGTTGTGGCAAGTGTGGCAATGGCAAAATTAATGGAGCGTGCAGGTGCAGACGCTTTGGTGGCAGAGGGAATGGAATCAGGCGGGCATATTGGTTCTGCTACTACCATGACACTGGTTCCCCAGGTGGTGGATGCGGTGCAAATTCCTGTTATTGCAGCCGGGGGAATTGGTGACGGCAGAGGACTGGCAGCCGCATTTATGCTGGGAGCAGAAGCTGTACAGATCGGTACACGTTTCTGTGTGGCAGAAGAAGCCATTACTCATGCAAATTATAAAGAACGTATTATCAAGGCCAAGGATATTGATACCGCTGTAACCGGAACCAGCCACGGACATCCCATCCGCTGCCTGCGTAATAATATGACAAAAGAGTATCTGCGTCTTGAGCAGGAAGGTGCCGGATTTGAAGAGCTGGAATATCTGACGCTGGGTTCCCTTCGCAATGCTGTAATGGATGGTGATGTTATGAATGGAACAGTCATGGCAGGCCAGATTGCCGGAATGATTAGTAAAATACAATCCTGTGATGAAATCATACAGGAGATAATTGCCAGTGGAGCGTTGGCAATTGCCGAAGGGAAAAAACTTTTCTCTTCATTTCACAACGTGTAATAATGACGGCGAATTTCAGAGGATTCCTCCGGATTCGCCTTTTCCCCAGATAAATATTTTGATATTCAAACAAAATGTGAAAGACGAGAAGTTTAACTAAGTCTCGTCTGGGTTTTCTTGAGGGCTGTTTGTGCGGCGAGAGGCGGTATGAATGGATGTGTGAAGAAAGGATGTTGTGTATATATGAGTAAAATTGCATTTATTTTCCCGGGGCAGGGGTCACAGTATGTGGGTATGGGAAAGGATTTTTATGATGCATTTTCGGTATGCCGGGATATTTTTGCTCTGGCATCCAAAGCAAGTGGTGTGGATGTGGAAGCACTGTGTTTTGAGGAAAATGATAAGATCCATATTACGGAATATACGCAGATTGCTATGTTGGCGGCGGAAACAGCTATGCTTCGGGTTGTGGAGGAAAGGGGAATATGTCCGGCAGTAACGGGGGGGTTAAGTCTGGGTGAATATGGTGCCCTGATAGCCGGCGGAGTGATGGCTCCGGAGGATGTGTTTCATGTGGTAAGGCAGAGAGGAATATTTATGCAGGAGGCACACCCGACAGGCGGTGCCATGACTGCTGTTCTTGGAATGGAGAATGAAGCAGTTGAAAAGGTATGCAGTGAAGTGGAAGGTTATGTCACTGTGGCGAATTATAATTGTCCGGGGCAGGTGGTGATTACCGGAGAGGAAAAGGCTGTTGGGGAAGCAGCGAAAAAGCTTTTGGATCTGGGAGCGAGAAGGTGTCTGCCCCTGAAGGTAAGCGGTCCTTTCCATTCTCCTCTTCTTGCAGGAGCAGGAGAGCGTCTTGCGGGAGTATTGGATGGAATCTCTGTAAGGGAAGCGGCCATACCGTATATAGCCAATGTAACGGCAGATTATGTGGCTGACATGGAGCAGGTGAAAAGGCTTCTGGCCCTTCAGGTGTCTTCTCCTGTCAGATGGCAGCAAAGTATGGAGCGGATGATAACAGATGGGACAGATACATTTATTGAGATCGGACCGGGTAAGACATTGTCCGGTTTCCTGAAAAAGATCAATAAGGATGTTAAGGTGATCAACATAGAAAAAGTGGAAGATCTGGATAAACTGGAAATGAGGTGAATCGTATGCTGGAAGGCAAGATAGCATTGGTAACAGGTGCAAGCCGCGGAATCGGACGAGAGACAGCTTTGACTCTTGCAGGGTATGGAGCCAGTGTGATCGTGAATTACAATGGGTCCAGGGAAAGAGCAGAGGAAGTGGCTGCAAGGATCAGGGAAAATGGCGGGACTGCAGAAATCTGGCAGTGCAATGTGGCAGATTATGATGCCTGCGGTGAAATGATCAGTCAGATACTTAAGAAGTATGGCAGAATCGACATTCTGGTCAATAATGCCGGAATCACAAAGGATAATCTGGTCATGAGGATCAGCAAGGAAGATTTTGACCTGGTTCTGGATACTAATTTGAAAGGAACTTTTTATCCCATAAAACATATGTACCGTGCTTTTTTAAAGCAAAAGAGCGGACGTATTATCAACATGGCTTCCGTAACCGGTCTCCTTGGAAATGCCGGTCAGGCTAACTATGTGGCAAGCAAGTCAGGAATTATCGGATTGACCAAAAGTGTTGCCAGAGAGCTTGCCAGCCGCGGTATTACTGTCAATGCGGTGGCGCCGGGATATATCAATACCGATATGACAGATGCCATGAGCGACGCAGCCAGAGAAGCGGTGATCAGCCAGATCCCTCTTAAAAAGGCAGGAGATCCCAGGGATGTGGCGGAGACAGTGGCATTTCTGGCAAGTGACAAGGCTGCTTATATTACAGGACAGGTAATATCCGTAGACGGCGGAATGCATATGTAGGTATAAGCAAAGGAAGATGTATAAGTTATTTATCGACAGACTCTGAGTATGATAATAAACGAAGTGTACGGTAACGTATTTTTAGCAGAATGGGAGAGATTATGAGCAGAAAAGTAGTGATAACGGGAATGGGAGTCATCACGCCGATTGGATTGAATGTAAAGGAATATTGGGAAAGCGTGAAGCAGGGAAAAACTGGTTTTGGTGAGATTACCAAATTTGATGCATCAGCGTACAAATGTAAGATTGCAGCAGAAGTAAAGGGTTTTGATGCCAAGAATTATATGGATCCCAAATCAGCAAGGAGAATGGAGTCTTTTTGCCAGTATGCAGTAGCAGCTGCCAAAGAAGCGCTGGAGGATTCGGGACTTGATATAGAGAAGGAAGATCCTTTTCGTGTGGGTGTGGCTGTGGGATCCGGAATTGGTTCTCTGCAGGCAATAGAACGGGAACATGCAAAGCTCCTTGAGAAAGGGCCATCAAGGGTCAGCCCTATGATGATACCGCTGATGATCTCAAACATGGCAGCCGGCAACATATCCATCCAGTTTGGGTTAAAGGGGAAAAGCATCAATGTGGTAACCGCATGTGCAACCGGAACCCATTCCATCGGCGAGGCATTTCGTTCCATCCAGTATGGGGAAGCGGAGGTTATGGTTGCCGGAGGTACAGAAAGCAGTATTACGCCTGTTGGCATTTCGGGATTTGCAGCTATGACAGCACTGTCCTCGTCAGAGGATGTCACCAGATGTTCCATTCCCTTTGATAAGGAAAGAAGCGGATTTATTATGGGAGAAGGCGCGGCAGTGGTAGTGCTTGAGGAGCTTGAGCATGCCAGAAAGCGGGGTGCCAGGATCTATGGTGAGATAGTGGGTTATGGCAGCAGTTCGGATGCCTTCCATATTACATCTCCCGCAGAAGATGGGTCCGGTGCGGCAAAGGCAATGGAATATGCGGTTGCAGATGCCGGTATTAAAAAGGAAGATATCTCTTATATTAATGCCCATGGTACCAGTACTCCTCTCAATGACTTGTTTGAAACCCGTGCAATCAAGCTATATTTTGGAGAACATGCCAAAAATCTGAAGATCAATTCCACCAAATCCATGGTAGGTCATTTATTAGGGGCAGCAGGTGCTCTGGAGTTTGTTACCTGTGTTAAGGAACTGCAGGAAGGTTATCTTCATCAGACAGTGGGATACCAGGTGGAAGATGAAGAACTGGATCTTGACTATTGTAAGGAAGCCGTAACCGGTGAGTTCCAGTATGCATTGTCTAATTCCCTTGGGTTCGGCGGACATAATGCATGTATCGTAATCAGAAAGGTATAACGAATATGGCAGTATTAACAGCAAAAGAAATCATGGAAATTATTCCCCACCGCCAGCCCTTTATGTTGGTGGATACCATTGAAGAGCTGGAAGAAGGCAGACGGGCAGTTGGGAAGAAATGTGTAACCTACAATGAACCGTTTTTTGCAGGACATTTTCCGGGAGAGCCGGTAATGCCCGGGGTTCTTATTATTGAAGCCATGGCACAAGTAGGTGCTGTTGCCTTGCTGGTCCAGCCGGACTTTAAGGGAAAGACAGCTTATATGGCAGCTATCCGATCGGCAAAGTTTAAAGGTAAGGTAGTACCTGGTGATGTGCTTCGTCTGGAAGTGGAGATTGTAAAAGTAAAAGGACCGATGGGAATTGGTGTCGGCAAAGCCTATGTGGAGGGTAAGATGGTCGCGCAGGCAGAATTAACCTTCGCAATTGGGAGTGCATTGTAAAGTGTGAAAAGAAGTTCTAACCCGCCAAAATACGGCGGCTAAGAACTTCTATGTTTCACACAGGAAGAATATAAAAATGAAATCCATAGGAATTTCATTTTATATTCTTCCGGATTTTCG
>Ga0153941_1001035_pt1 | contig 11545 bp, 8 predicted proteins | sample TSNJ025MetaG_FD_104733 | JGI IMG/M metagenome (GOLD analysis project Ga0153941, IMG submission 104733) | Attine ant fungus gardens microbial communities from New Jersey, USA - TSNJ025 MetaG | ecosystem: Host-associated > Fungi > Mycelium > Unclassified | place: USA: New Jersey, Brendan T. Byrne...
GCCGTCACATGAATCGTTAACAGACATCTTACAGTCTTCTTGGGAATGGCATCGAAGCCATCCGAATGGCTTTATGTTGTAGGAAGGGAGATTCTATGAGTATCTATGGGGCGGTAGCCGGCTTAGTTCGGTATGGACAGGAAACCGGGCTGATTTGTTCAGAGGATGTGGTTTATGTGAGGAATCAGATGTTAGATGTGCTGCATCTGACAGATTATATTGAGGAAGAACCGGAGATAACCGATTTGGAGGAACTCCTTCGGGTACTGTTGGATTACGGAGCGGAACAAGGGCTGCTGGTATCGGACAGTGTGGCCGGCCGGGATTTATGGGATACCCGTCTGATGAATTGCCTGGTGCCCCGCCCGGCGGAAGTCGTCCGGCGGTTTTGGGAGCTTTATCAGCAGTCGCCTGAGCAGGCGACGGACTATTATTACAAGCTCAGTAGTGACTCAAATTATATTAGGCGTTATCGTGTGGCGAAGGATCTAAAATGGGTTACAGAGACCGAATATGGGAGTTTCGATATCACCATTAACTTATCAAAGCCCGAGAAGGATCCGAAGGATATTGCCGCCGCTCTGACCGGGGTACAGTCGGCTTATCCCAAGTGCCAGCTGTGCAGGGAGAATGAAGGCTATGCCGGCAGTCTCCATCAGGCGGCCCGGGAAAATCACCGGCTGATTCCCATTACGATTGACAGCTCCAAATGGTTTTTACAGTATTCTCCTTATGTGTATTACAAGGAACATTGCATTATCTTAAGCGGCAGCCATACACCAATGAAAATTGACCGGACTGCCTTTCGAAAGCTTCTGGATTTTATTACCCAGTTTCCTCATTATTTCGTGGGGGCCAACGCCGATCTGCCCATTGTGGGAGGTTCCATTCTGTCTCATGACCATTTTCAGGGCGGACGTTACATCTTTGCCATGGAACGGGCCCAGGTGGAAACAGCGGTGCACTTTACAGAATACCCGGATATCCAGGCGGGGATTGTGAAGTGGCCCATGTCGGTGATCCGCATGTCCGGTCCGGATCCGGAACGCATCACCTCCCTGGCGGATCGGATCCTGGGGGCCTGGCGGAATTATACGGATGAAGACGCTTTTGTACTGGCACACACGGACGGTGTGCCTCATAATAGCATTACCCCCATTGCGCGCAGGCAGGGCGATGCGTTCGAGCTGGATCTGGTGCTGCGCAACAACATTGTCACGGAGGCCTACCCGGATGGCGTGTACCATCCTCATCCGGAACACCATCATCTTAAGAAGGAGAATATTGGCCTGATTGAGGTGCTGGGGTTAGCGATTCTGCCGGCGCGCCTGCGGACAGAAATGGAGCTGGTAAAGCAAGCTCTGCTGACCGGGACCGATATCCGGGACGATGAAAAAATGGCAAAACATGCGGACTGGACTGGGCAGATCCGGGAAAAGTATGCTATAATCAATGAAATGACAGTAGATCGGATCCTGCAAGACGAAATGGGACGGAAATATGTACAGATTCTGGAGCAGTCAGGGGTATTCAAGCGGACGCCTTCAGGACGGCAGCAGTTCTTGAAATTTATTGAATATGTGAACCATTTGCCGGAAAAGGGGGCGAAGGAATGATTGCGAAATTACAGCAGGAATTGGAACGAAGAATGGGGCCGGGTGAGACTGCCGCAGGTTTTTTTGCGCCAGGCCGGGTGAATCTCATTGGCGAATATACGGATTTTAATGGCGGCCACGTTTTCCCCTGTGCGCTGACCATCGGCACCTATGGGGTGGCCAGACGGCGTGGCGACCGGAGAATTCGCCTTTATTCTTTAAATTTTGCGGAAGATGGCATCTATGAAACCTCCTTAGATGAGCTGATTTACCGGGATATTGACGGCTGGTCGAATTATGCCAAAGGCGTTGTCTGGGCATTTCTGGAGAAGGGATATGCGCTTCCGGCCGGCTTTGATTTTCTCTGCTTTGGCAACATCCCCAACCAGTCCGGGCTTTCTTCTTCGGCCTCTTTGGAGGTGCTGGTCAGCAAGGTACTGATTGAGCTGTTCGCGCTGCCGGTGGAGATGGTGGAGGCGGCCCTGATCAGCCAGTATGCGGAGAACCGTTTCGTGGGTGTGAACTGCGGCATTATGGATCAGTTTGCGATTGCCAATGGGAAGCAGGGGCATGCCGTGTTTCTGGATACGGAGACCATGGCTTACCGCCATGTGCCGGTACGGTTAGATGGTGTCAGCATTGTGATCGGCAACACAAAAAAGAAGCGGGGCCTCCATGATTCCAAATATAACGAACGCCGCAGGGAATGCGAACAAGCCCTGCAGGATCTGCAGCAGGTATGCCGGATCCGGACACTGGGCGACTTAACTGAGGCTGCTTTTGAGGAAGCAGCTCATGTGATCCATGAAGAAAACTGCCGCAGAAGGGCCCGGCATGCGGTCTATGAGAACCAGCGGACCTTACAGGCCGTGAAAGCGCTTCAAGAACAGGACATCGCCACCTTTGGCCGACTTCTGAATGCATCTCATATTTCTCTTCGGGACGATTTTGAGGTGACCGGACCAGCTGGATGCCATGGTGGAGGCGGCCTGGAAGCAGCCGGGTGTCCTGGGCGCGCGGATGACCGGCGCCGGCTTTGGCGGCTGTACGGTGAATCTGGTGGAGACGGCGGCAGTGCCTGGGTTTATCGAACAGGTGGGCCGTATGTACGAGGAAGCGGTAGGATATCCGGGTGAGTTTTATGTGGTTGAAATTGGTGATGGGCCGAAGCGGATATAATCGCTGAGAGCAGATAAGAGGTGCCGGATGAGTCTATATAAGATCATGATTGTCGATGATGAAGCGGAAGTCAGAGAAGCCATTGTAAAGAAGCTGGATTGGGAGCGCCTGGGCTTTGCCGTGGCGGCTGATGCGGAAAATGGTTTGGATGCGCTGGAGAAAGCAGAATCCCTGGAGCTGGACGTGGTCATAACGGATTTGAAGATGCCGTTTATGGGTGGCCTGGAATTGGGCGCTAAGCTGCGTGAACGGTATCCTGGTATCAAGCTGGTCATCTTTTCCGGCTTTGATGAATTTGAATACGCCCAAGAGGCAATTAAGCTGAATGTGATTGAATATGTGTTAAAGCCCGTCAATGCGGCGGAATTATCCGCCGTCCTGGAGAGGATCAAGCACATATTAGATGAAGAAATCGAACAAAAACGAAATTTTGAATTGTTGAAGACTCATTATGATAAGTCCATTCCGGTGATTCGGCTGCGGTATTTAACGGATTTACTGCGGGGCAAGGTGCCCGACAGTGATGAAGAGATTACGGCATACTTACAGGATCTGGGCGTATCCCTGGCGGATGGCGGGGAATGGCGCCTGGCGGCGGTGGCGAAGATCGAATCCGAGGAGTATCACGGCGCCAGGGAATGGGAAATGCTCTGCATATCGGTCAGCCAGATTATGGAAGAACGGCTGGAAGGGCTGGGGGCGTATGCCACCTTGATTTACCGCACCCAGCCTGTTGTGATCCTGACCTTAACAGATCCAGACCAGGTCCGGATGGTCATGAATGCCATGGACGATGCCTGCCGTACCTGCCGGCGGGTGCTGAATATTACGCTGACGGTAGGGATTGGAAGGCCGTATTCCGTCTTTCGGAAGCTGCCGGCTTCCTACAATGAAGGGACGGCGGCTTTGGATTACCGCCGGGTGATGGGCAGCAAGCGGGCGATTTATGCCGGTGACGTTTCCGATACGGTTCCGGTGCCTGAGTGTTTCCCGGAAGAGTCTGGAAAACAGCTGGTCAACATCGTTACCTTTGGAACACCGGAGGAGATGGCAGCAGCAGCAGAGGCGCTGGCGCGGAAAGCCATAGCCGGAGAGAGTCATTTTGCTCATTACCAGATGTACGCGATTGGGATTGTCAATACGCTGCTGCAGATAATCGGCAAGTTTGGGCTGTCAGCCGATGAAGTTTTTGGTGATACCGGTGATTATCTGCAGATTTTGTCGGTGTTTTACGAAGAAGCGCAGTTTTCGGAATGGCTATTCTCTGTGTGCACGAAGATACGGGAAGGGATTAATAAAAAACGCCTGACCACGACCCAGAACCTGGTGATGATGGCCAAGCAGATTATTGAAGAGCAATATGCGAATCCGGAGTTCTCACTGGAGGTGCTTTGTCAGAAGCTGCACATCAGTCCTTCGTATCTTTCTACCCTTTTTAAACAGGAAACCGGTGTCAGCTATGTCAATTATCTCACGGAGGTGCGGATGAGGCATGCGGTCGAGTTGTTAAAAACTACGAATGACAAGACGTATATGATTGCGGAGAAGGTGGGTTATCTGGAAGCCAATTATTTCAGCTATGTCTTTAAGAAACGGTTTGGTATGTCGCCGTCCCATTACCGCAGCCAGGCAGCAGCGGTATCCCGTTAGGAGGCAGTATGCAGGAGTCCCTTTTCCGGCGGATGATCCGCCGGACCAAGCAAAGCTATAGCAAGAGAAGCATTCGCTACACGGTTTTCCTGGCTTTTACCCTTAGTGCGGCACTGGCTATTACGTTAACCGGCGTGGCTTTGTATCTGCGCTTTTCAGGCCAGCTGGAAGACACCATTCTAAAGGAAAATCAGATTGTCATCTCCCAGGTAAATCAGACGCTGGAGTCCTATCTGAGAGATAAGATGCGCCTGTCGGATTCCCTATACTATTCGGTCATTAAAAATGCAGATCTGGAGGAAGAGGACATTACCGAACGAATGTCGCTTCTCTACAATGCCAGTCAATCTAGTATTGAAAATATTGCGCTGTTCTCTGCGGAAGGAGAACTGCTGGCAACGGCGCCGCCGGCGGTTCTGAAAAAAAACGCTGACCCGGTTCACGAAGAGTGGTTTCAAAAGACATTGGACAAATCAGAGGACCTGCATTTCTCCAGTCCTTCGGTACAGACGGCTTTCTCCAATGCCGATGATCTGTACCGCTGGGTGGTTTCCTTAAGCTGTGCGGTGGAGATTACCCAAGGTAAGTCCACTTCTCAAGGGGTGCTGCTAATTGACTTGAAATACAGTGGGCTGGAGCAAATCCTAAACAAGGCAACGCTCGGCAATGATGGCTATATTTATTTGATTAACAGTGAGGGGGATTTGATTTACCATCCCAAGCAGCAGCTGATTGCTTCAGGGCAACGTTCAGAGGATAATAGGCAGGCGGCGTCCCTGGAGGATGGAAATCATAAGCTGTCCTTTGAGGGGGAAGAGCGCATTCTCACCGTAAAAACAGTGGGATATACGGGATGGAAGCTGGTGGGCGTAACGCCGCAGCGGGGATTATCCTTTAACAGTACCGAGAACCGTGTCTTTATAGTAGGGGCCTGCCTGCTTTTTCTACTGGGCCTGGTGATTATGAATTCCTACATTTCTTCTACGCTGACAGATCCGATTCAACGGCTGGAACGCTCAGTCAGAAAACTGGAAGAGCTGGGCATTGACACTGAGATTTATGTGGGCGGCTCATATGAGATCCGGCATTTGGGCTGGTCGGTGCAGCGTATGGTAGACCGAATGCGGCAGTTGATGGATGAGGCGGTAGCCGAGCACGAGTCCAAGAGGAAGAGCGAACTGAATGCGCTGCAGGCACAAATCAATCCTCATTTTCTATATAATACGCTGGACATCATCGTGTGGATGATTGAGAATGAAAATTATACCGATGCGGTTAGTGCCGTTACGGCCTTGGCCCGGCTGTTCCGTATCAGCCTGAGTAAAGGCAAGGTCATGATTCCGGTGCAGGATGAATTGGAACATATCCGTAATTATCTTACCATTCAAAAGATGCGTTATAAAAATAAGTTCACTTATGAAATCGAGGCGGAGGAAGAGGCGCTGTCGATGGCGACCATTAAGCTGGTAGTGCAGCCTCTGGTGGAGAACGCCATTTATCATGGAATGGAATTTATGGATGGCGACGGATTGATCCGGATACGGGCCTGGGTAGAAGGCAGCGATCTGTATCTTTCCGTACAGGATAACGGCTTGGGGATGACGCCGGACCGGGTCGAGAAGCTGCGAAAGGGAATTCTGGGGTCGAGCCGGTCCAGAGGATCGGGAATTGGTGTAGCCAATGTCAATGAGCGAATTAAGCTGTATTTTGGATCCCAATATGGATTAGAGATTGAAAGCGAACCGGATGAAGGCACCACCATCACCATTCATGTGGAAGCGGTTGTCTATGAAGAGGGGGATGTGCGATGGGAAAAATAGAACGTTTAGTAATCGGCGGCCTTGCTCTCATATTGGCAATTCTGGTAGCTGCTTCTAGTTTTGGGTATTTTCGTGAGGAAGAGGACGTGGTCCGAAATGTTTCGGTAATTGTCAACCATACTAATGATGATTTTTGGAAGATTTATAAAAAAGGAATGGAGCAGGCGGCCTCCGATTATAACGTCGATGTGCGGTTTGTTACCTTGTATGATGAAAATGATGCTTCCCAGCAAATGGAGCTCTTATTACGCGAAATTGAAAATGGTGTGGAGGCGGTGATTCTAGCATCGGCGGCCGGAGAAGAACTGGAAACCATGCTGATGGAGGCAAAGGTGGATATTCCTTTGATTACGGTGCAGTCGGCACTGAATTTCGACAAGGTGGTTAGTTATGTAGGGGCTGACAATGGAGCCATGGGCAGAGCCATGGGAGAGCAGCTGCAAGCCGATGGGATGGAGCGGATTATCATCTGCGGCGATGCGGACCGGACCCAGGCACTTGAAGCCAGGGCGCAGGCGATAGAACAATACTGTGAAGAAAGCGGAATGGTCTGTGTCCGTCAGACAGAAGCTTTGGAAGAAGCTGTTCATAAGCCGGGAACTGCATTGGTAGCCATAGAGGAAGACATGGTGATCCGGTTTTGTGAGATGTATCCGGATGGAACTGCGGAGAGTCCGTCTTTGTATGGTTTTGGTTACACTTACTATGCTCTAAACCATATGGAAAGCGGCATTCTCAGTGGACTGATGGTCATCAACCGTTATGATGAGGGCTATCTGAGTTTAAAGCAGGCCGTGTATGCCATTGATCACAAGGAGCAGGCAGAGGTATCTCTTGATTTCTTCTATATTACCAAAGAACAGATTTATGAAAAGGATTACCAGAAACTGTTATTTCCGATTTCATAGCAATATACCCGTACGACCTACCGGTTTGACCGGCTGTGGGCGCAAGGAGGGCAGATACGATGAGCGAAAAAAAGAAACATCGGAAAACATATTTGGAACTGGCCGGCCTGATGGCAGTGGCAGCGGTGATGCTGGCAGTGCTGTTTCTGTGGCGGCAAGAGCCTTCAGGCGAAAAGGATCAAGTACTGAAAATCGGTGTGCTGCTGTATAAGCAGGAGGACACGTTTATCAGCGCCATCCGCAGCAATCTGGAAAGCGTTGTCAAGGAGTATGAATTAGAAAGCGGCGAGCAGATCCGCATGGAATTCTCTGCTGCCGAAGAAAGTCAGTCGCTGCAAAATGAGCAGATTGATAAATACATTTCTCTGGGCTATGATGTCTTGTGTGTCAATCTGGTGGATCGTACGGAAGCAGCCGTGGTGATTGATAAGGCGACGTCAGCGGGGATCCCGATTGTGTTTTTTAATCGCGAACCGGTCAGTGAGGATCTGCAGCGCTGGGACAAGATTTATTACGTCGGGGCCGATGCCAAAGAAGGGGCGGAGATCGAAGGGCAGATTGTCGCAGACTATTATCAGGCCCATCCGGAGCGGCTGGATCTGAATGGCGATGGAATCCTGCAATACATAATGCTGGAAGGGGAGAACCGCCACCAGGATTCCATGATCCGAACCGAGGTTGCGGTACAGACCCTGCGGGACGCAGGGATCCAGGTGGAGAAGCTGGACTCCGGCGTTGCCAATTGGGTGCGCAGCCAGGCGGCGGCTTTGACGGAGCAATGGTTTAAGCAGTATGGCGGCCAGATTGAACTGATCATCTGTAATAACGATGATATGGCCTTAGGAGCGATTGATGCCATTGAACATATGAGCCTGGATTTTAATAACATTGTCGGAATCGACGGGACGCCGGCAGGACTGCAGGCTGTCGCGGACGGCAAGATGCTGGGGACAGCGGTTGCGAATGAGGCCGCTCATGCCGAAACGATTTTTAACATGGCAAAGGCTTTGGCGAAGGGAGAGGATGTCTATGCCGTCGCCGATATTCTCCCGGATAAATCGGTTCGGATCCCACTGACCTATTGTATGCGGGAGGATTCAGAGCCGTAGATAATAGTAAGCTAATTGGCAAATAAAAACGGATTGTGAAAAAATCGTAAAAATTCAATGAATGGCAGAAGAAAATCTTATGGATTTTTTTCTGCCAATTTTATACCATGAAGGTGTAGCGAATAACAATTCATGAACAAGGAGGTTACTATGAAAAAATTTTGGGCCACATTTCTGGCAGGTGTCATGATGCTTTCTTTGGCAGCATGCGGCAGCAGCTCCAATGAAACCACAACAGCAGCAACCACCGCGGCCGAGACGACCGCAGCCGAGACCACCATTGCTGAAACCGTATCGGAAGCGGAAACCACAGCAGCAGGTGAGAAATTAAAGATTGGAGTTTGCATTTATAAGTTTGATGATAACTTTATGACACTGTATCGTCAGGAACTGCAGACTTATCTGGAAGAAACGTATAATGCAGAAGTAGTGGTAGTAGATGGTAAGAATGATCAGGCGGAGCAGACCAATCAGATCGAGAACTTTATTTCTCAGGGCGTGGATGTACTGATTCTGAACCTGGTGCAGGCCTCCTCTACGGAAACGGTTGCACAGATTTGTGCGGATGCCGGCGTACCGGCCGTATTTATCAATCGTGAGCCCGATGAATCCGAACTGGAAAGATGGACCACGGAAGGGATTGCTGCTACATATGTGGGCGCAGATGCCAGACAATCCGGTACCTTCCAGGGCGAGATTATTCTGGATACACCGAACAAGGGTGACATCAACGGCGACGGCAAGGTTTCCTATATCATGCTGATCGGCGATCCTGAGAACGTAGATGCCCAGTACAGAACCGAGTATTCCGTTAAGGCCCTGACCGATGCCGGCATTACCGTAGATGAGTTATTTGCACAGCGCGGTGACTGGGATCAGGGCAAGGGTCAGGAATTGACGGCAACAGCCCTGTCTCAGTTCGGTGATCAGGTCGAAGTGGTCTTTGCGAACAACGACGCGATGGCTCTGGGCGCAATTGAGGCAATTGAAGCAGCCGGAAGAAAGATGAACGAAGACATCTATCTGGTAGGTGTGGATGCACTGGACGAAGCAACGGCAGCGATTCAGGAAGGCAGAATGACCGGTACGGTATTGAATGATCATATTAGTCAATCTCATACAGCAGCCGATGTTGCCATTAAGATGGCGGCCGGTGAAAAGGTGGATGTAAAGTACACGCTTGACTACATAAAAGTTACCGAATAATCAAATAGTGCATTAAAAACTGCAATTGAATCGGGTGTACATTTCGTGTACACCCGATTCTTAGAAAAAAATGGGAGGTTCTAGGATGGCTGATTACAGACTGGAAATGACGGGGATCAGCAAAAGCTTTCCTGGTGTTAAAGCGCTGGATAATGTAAGCCTGCGGGTACGCCCCGGGACAGTTCATTCTCTGATGGGAGAAAACGGCGCAGGAAAGTCCACCTTGATGAAATGTCTATTTGGCATTTACAAGATGGATGAAGGCGAAGTGTATTTAGAAGGAGAGAAGGTTCAGATTCTTAATGCAGACGATGCGCTACACAAGGGTATCGCCATGGTCCATCAGGAATTGCAGCCCATACCGGAGCGAAGCATCGGTGAAAATATATTTTGTGGGCGTTATCCGATGAAAAGGGTCCTGGGATTCATTCCTTTAATAGACCATAAAACCATGTATGAGGAAGCGGAGCGGCTGTTAAAGGAAGTCCGGATGGAATACAATCCAAAAGCAAAGCTGGGATCACTTTCGGTATCCCAGATGCAGTCCGTTGAGATCGCCAAAGCGGTATCGATGAATGCCAAGGTTGTAATTATGGATGAGCCCACATCCTCATTAACTGCGAATGAAGTTGAGGCCTTATTCCGCATCATCGATGATTTGCGTGAAAGAGGCGTCTCGATTATATATATCTCTCATAAAATGGATGAAATTCTCCAGATTTCCGATGAAGTAACCATTATGCGGGATGGTCAGTACATCGGAACCTGGCAAGCCGGAGAACTTACGACGGATATGATTATTACCAAAATGGTAGGCCGTGAATTAACGAACATCTATCCGGAACGGCACAATATACCCGGTGAGGTAGTACTGAAGGTCAGCGGATTCTCCAGCATTCATGCCAAGTCGTTTCAGAATTGCGGCTTTGAGCTGCGCAAAGGAGAAATTCTTGGAATAGGCGGCCTGGTTGGCGCTCAGCGGACGGAACTGGTGGAGGCCCTGTTCGGTACCAGACACATTGTCAGTGGTGAAGTTGCGTATAAAGGCAGGAAGATGAAGATCCGCCGGCCCAAAGATGCGATTGATCATGGCATTGCACTTTTAACCGAGGACCGCCGGGGCAGCGGAATTTTTGGAGTACTGTCCATTGCGGACAATGTGGCCATTTCCTCATTAAACAAATATCTGGACTTTGGTTTTGTGATTAATGACCGCAAGGTAAATGAACTTGTCAATGAAAATGTCAAAAAATTGAGCATTAAAACACCCAGTAATAAGACTCTGATTCAGTCTTTGTCGGGCGGTAATCAGCAGAAGGTAATTATTTCCCGGTGGCTGGCCAATGATCCGGATGTATTGATTCTGGATGAACCCACCCGGGGAATTGACGTGGGCGCCAAATATGAGATCTATACCATTATGGCAGAGCTAGCGGAACAAGGGAAAAGTATTATCATGATTTCGTCGGAAATGTCTGAATTGATCGGTATGTCGGATCGTATTGTGGTGATGTGTAACGGACATGTAACGGGAGAGGTGTCCGGCGGGCAGGCAACGCAGGAGAATATCATGAGCCTTGCGACTCAGTTTAGTGTGGGAGGATGAACAGATGACACAATCCAAATTAAGCGGAAAAAATGTGGCGAATCTTTTGCTGAATAATATGATCATTGTCTTATTGGTCATATTGGTTATTTTCGTAGGGTTTACACAGGATAATTTCCTGGCACAGTCCAATATTACCAACATTGCATCGAACGTTGCCGTACGTGTCATTATCGCCTTTGGTGTCAGCGGCTGCCTGATTACCAAGGGAACCGATCTGTCGGCCGGACGGATCGTCGGTCTGTCGGCCTGTGTGTCTGGGATTCTGCTCCAGAATGTAGGGGCTGCCAGTAAGTTTTATCCGGACATGGGTTCGGTACCGATTTTGGTAGCATTATTAATCTCGATTGCGGTCTGTGCAGTGTTCGGCTTGATTAACGGCTGCGTCATTTCTTACTTGAAGGTTCCTCCCTTTATTGCGACGCTCGGTATGCAGCAGCTGGTCTATGGTCTGTGTCTGGTGTATACAGGA
>Ga0153941_1001036_pt1 | contig 11543 bp, 12 predicted proteins | sample TSNJ025MetaG_FD_104733 | JGI IMG/M metagenome (GOLD analysis project Ga0153941, IMG submission 104733) | Attine ant fungus gardens microbial communities from New Jersey, USA - TSNJ025 MetaG | ecosystem: Host-associated > Fungi > Mycelium > Unclassified | place: USA: New Jersey, Brendan T. Byrne...
ATCAAAAATCCTAAACAATACCATGAGTATGTCCGTGGGGATCAACCGGAACAGACGTCATGGCTCCTGAGCGCGTGTCCGTGGATTCGCTGGTGAACGAAGTAAATGTTACCGAAATGTTATCGCTGGATCTACCAGGGAGAATGCGACTGGCATCAGGAAGGACAACCTCGTTGCACTGGGAATTCGATTCGAGAAGCTCTTGGTTGGATTTCTTCTTCAAAGAATCGGAGATGCCGTTGAAGAACATCCACTTTTGTTTAGGAGGGGGAGATGACAACGTGCTAGGTGCATAAGAACTCTCCACGTCGGAGGCAGGGGCTTCTTTGCATACAGCTTTCTCCTTGAAAAGTTCAGGCATAGGGCCCGAGCATGATTCAACACCACCCTTGGACCTACGATGGTAAACAGATGATCAAGATAATTGATTAGACGACATACCTTGAGGACGAGGAATGACTGCCAAAACTTTCAGAAGAAATTCCAACATAGCTCCCAGCTAAACTCATGGCATAGCGATAATACTTCATGGCTTCATCAGAAAAGCCGAAGAAGGCGAAAAAAAGTAAAGCACAGATAACCCATAACCACCGACTGAGATCAATGTAAAAAGCATCCGAGCCGGGGCGCCACTGTTCAGCTGTATACTTGGGCACCACAGAGATATGGGCATGAAGCTCCTTAAAGCTGGTCCACGGTTCAAGTTTTTTGCTGAATTGTTGAACTAAAGAAATTAACTGTAATACAGCCGAACAAACTGCATTCGTTGCCGCAAGGAGCATGATACGGATATAGCGGCTGTTGGTTAAGTTGGAGTGAGAAGAGAATATGTCCTTGCTCTGGGCACGGATTTTGCGGAAGGCGTAGAAGGTCAAAATGGAGTATGTAAAAGAGATGATGGCAAATAAAAGAACAGGAATTGGGCAAAGGATGACCTCAACCCAGCTTCCATATGTAGAGTTGAGACATCCAACGTCTTCAAGAATGATGTATCGGAATTCTTGATAAATGTATTCTAGAATAAATTTGAGGGGTTGCTCGGTTATAGACACAAGACTCTTACGCAATATCAACAAGATGATGGGAAGGCCGAGACCAATTGCTAGATCAGCCGCCAACTGACGCCGCTTTTCGGCCCTCGAGATGGTCACCTTTCGTACTGAAGCTATGAGATAAATGCGGCGAATGGCACAGAACGAAGCAGCTGGAAGTCCCCAGTTGCCTATAATTATGACCCTTGTAACTGGAGATACATGAGTGGCTCCAATATCTCAGCAGAACACCTTCTCAAACTCACAAATATCACACCAGACAGGAGCCGGGTCGTTCGCATTACCCTTCCATATGATAGAGTTTATGCAAAATCCAAGGCAACCTAGGCATATATAAGCCATGTAAAGGCATGTCCCCACATTCCAGGCTGAGACACCACAAGTTAGGGTGAAGCACCAAGTGCAGAGGAGAATAGTTACTTACCCTTTAGGTGCCACCGGAATGGGATACAGCAAAGAACGAATCCAATACCTGAGAACAGGGTGAAGACCCAATTGGGGTATGAAGCTGCCGCCATTCTGTGATCTCACTCCAGAAGTTGCGTTGGAGGACGTCCTAACGACGAAGATGTCAACTGTAGGATGAATGTCCCCTCTTGACCACATGCTATATAAGAGACTCCATTATTTTCGTCTCGCAAGGATAGCCGCCAAAGAATGATATCCATATCTGGCTGTGGCTTTGTCTTGTCCTAAATTAAGAAGGCAGAAGTGGGCTCCCACTAGGCGCATACGTCTGTGCCACTTAGTCATTATCTACTATTGTTATTATTATCAAATCTAGTCAAATCTAATCAAATCAATCAAATCTTCAAGAAAGTATGGGGGAAGGAGGTGGGAAGACAAGGTTTTCATCTGGGCCTTCAGCCTAACTTGAACCCTCTACTAATTCTGAGTAGAGTTGACATTGTGTTGTCTGTCAGGTAACTGTACCCCCTTCCTCCAACAGTTTGCATAATAGCAGGTAGTGTTGTATATTCAGCCCAACTTGAACCCTCTACTAATTCTGAGTGTAGTTGACATTGTGTTGTCTGGCAGGTCTATTAAAGTGAACTGATGTATTGATGATGCATTGTTTTCTTCCTCTACATCATAATTTCACCCCCATATAAATAGTAGTTTCTCTACTTATGAACTGTAGTGAATGATCTCAGACATTACCTAGTGTGGTAGATGACTATATTTACCTGTAGTGAATGATCTATAGTATACAGTAAGATACAATGTGCATATAGGAAACTATAGCTCACCTCAGATATTACTGTCACAAACTTCATTTGGACTATAACTCTAGGAATACTTGACCAATTTTAACAATCTAAATGGCTACCAAAAGCCCTTAAGAAGATCTTTCAAATGGTACCAAAAATGTCTCAAGGAGATCAGTATTCACTAAGTTATCAGCAGATCAGTCAGCGATCACCAAGTCACTAGACACTAAATTGCTAATATCTCAGAAACTGCTTAATATAATTGTTTGCTTCAATGACCATTTTGAAGCTCTCTTCAATGCACTTCTTTCAGCTATAAATAGATCCAGAGGCAATAAGATCCCATGGAGATACAAGGTCCTCAATGTTTGCATATAACACTGATCTTTACCTATAGATTATCATCTATCCTTGAATAGAACAAAGGACTGCCCTAAGATGGTTATGTTATCTCTATTTCAAGAACAATAGCACTCCTATATATAGAACAATAGGTAGTGATCATGTAGTAGGCTGTCCTGGTATACAGACCACTACAATTATATATTTAAGGACTGTATGTCTAAAGATAAACCTCAAACTTAACAACATCTTTTGCTACTTGTCTAACTTTGCTTTTTTGAGCACTTTGATTATCAAATCAACCAATCACAAATTAGTAAGTGGCCATTTGTAATAGTTACCTAGTGTGGTAGACAACTGAGTAAGCCTACTCTAAGAAAATACTATTTATATGAGTTCAGATGTTTCAGATTAATAATGGCAGTAATATAAATAGAAAGAGTAAAAAGAGGAAATATCATACTGATCAGTTCATGTTCAATATCTCTCTTATTGTACCTCAGCCATCTACTACATTGGGTGACGACTAAAATAAGTCTCAGTCCCTTGTTCTGTATTATCATAGGCATTTATCCTGGCATGTAGATGTATACTTTATTATAGAAGGTTATGGGTCCTGTACCTTAAAGCCTAAAACCAATACATATCAGTATATACAAAGACCTTGAATCTCATTACCACTGTATACAATTACTTTATAGCTGCATACAATTATAATTCTCAATGTTATGCATATTCCCAATGACATCAACAGGCCCCCCCACTTTTGCAGAGTATGATAAATTTGATGGATCAAACTAGATTGCCTGGAAGGAAAATATTTTAATGGTCATCAAATCAAGGGGACTAGAAGGTTACCTTGATGGTTTTATCACCAACCTCTCTTTACACCAAAACTTACCCATTATAACTATGTTTAAATCTCCATTATCTCCTAGTACTATACTATTGTCCACTCTGCCAGTTACACTGCCAATACAGCCCAAATCACCATGGGATTTAACCAATCCAACAGCTAAAGAATAGAAAAGTCAAAATATATAGGCAAAAATGCTATTGTTATTCAATACAAAGAATCTAATAGGCTTGGGAATTAATACAACAGAGACTGCTGTAGACATATGGGCTTCTTATGTGGTGACTTATAAGATAGCATCATCAATTGAGCAATTGAATGCTGAAAAGGTATTGAAAGCAATTAGCCTTGACAAAAATGGAGATTTCACTATGTATATTACTCTTTTATGAAATAAACTGTCATATATAAGATCAGTTAGAGCCAAAATATTCAAGAAGAACTTCATCACAATTATCCTCAACTCTCTACCTCTATCCTGGGACTTGGTTATTGCAAACATATTCAAGCATAAATTGTCAAGTATAATCATTGCCAAATTGCAAGCATAGTGGATGAGAAAGCATAAAATAATATCAATAAACCAGGAAAAACTGTCACAGTATTGCAAATTTCTAATCCTATACAACACAATCAAAATCAGTTAATATGCACCAACCTGAAATACAACTGTTGTAGACATACCATAGATATGTGTTATTGGCCTAGGGGGGAAAGAAAGGCCAGTTTCTATCTAACTTTGAAAAGAAAGAAGGAGTTAGAGGAAGTACAGCTCATATATACCAGGGAGGATATAAACTAAAAGCAATTGCAAATGTTGCCAAAAACCTAAACAATGATAATAACACTTATACATTCATAACCATAAATAATATACACTTCAAGATAGCTACTCCACCCCCTGTGGCAGACAGTCCATCTGATGATGTCCCATCCACTAGTTCTAATTATAATGACAATTCAGAATATAAATCAGAGGGTATAGAAGTAGTTACTACTGTATCTGAAACTATTACAGAGCCCATTGTCACATATTATTAATAGAATAGAGATATTGATATACTTATGTTGATCAATTCTAGGACTAGTGATCACTGTTTCATCAATTGGGAGACATTCTCTATAAGGGCAATGACTAGTAATTAGCTAGAGGTCATACTAGAGAGCTAAGTAAGGGTCCTAGAAGCTGGAGTAATATTCAAGTAAGGGTAAATCTACTAATACAAGCCCTTATATATACTACAAAGGATGGTCTGTGCACAATCATGTGAGCTACAGTCTAATAATAGCACTTCCTAATTTAGATAAATGGATATTATAAGATAAAATAAGCTAGATAAGTATGAACCTGGTACTTAGCTAAGCCCTGTCCTAGGGTGACAACTATTCCCTTATATTCTCCACATATACAACTCTTAATCAATACCAAAATAGACTGTCAGTAGGTAAATATTTGACATTTGTAATTGTTGGAAGAGGAAATATTAATGTAAACTGTATGGTGAATAGAATAACCCAAATGTTAGCATACAGTCATGAGAACTTAGAGCTCAACCAAGGTAGTTGTTCAGAAAGAACTTGATAGAGTCCTCCATTGGATTGCACTAGCAATTCATACAAATATCTGGTGATCTATGTACTTGTCTCTTATGATCACATGACCCTTACTAATAACTATATATATATTACATAATCTTTCCCACACTATTTATATCTTTTCCACATTATATTTCTAGATATTCTCCATCAGATTAATAAATATGCAGAAAATAGTTTTCTCTTTAGAAACTGTCTCATAATACAGTTCCCTCTTCAAGTTTTCTCATTCCAAGGAATTTTTCTAATGTCTCCAGTTTTCCTCTCACCTTCTCTTTCTCTATCTCTTATATTTCTTATTTGACTATCTCCATAGTATCTTTGCTGTGAATCTCCCTAGCAGTTCCTTTGAGAACTCCTTTTTATTGTCTTCTTTTTCCTCCTATTACCTTATTTCTTTTATCTCTTCTCTATACTCCCTTTCAAACTCTTCAACCAGTTCCTTTACATTCTTCAAAATTTCCCTACTTTTCCAAGTATCTCTCTTTGCTATATACCTTTTCTATTATACTAAAGATTTCTTTTTTTCCCTGACTATCTTCTTATTCAGTATTCTTTTTACTTCAAATTCCTCCTTCTCTTTAATGACAACTGGTTTTGGTGGGGTCTTCTTCTGTTCTTCCACCTGAGGCTTGTACAATCATACTCTACTTATATTAACTACAGAGTATATTTTAATATATCTTGGTAAATCTAACTCTATAGTATTGGTGAAGATAATTCCCCTTACTTTGTATAGGTCTACAAACTGCTTGGTTAACTTCTCTGATCCTCTTTCTGCTATTTGCCATTTTAAGTCTTTTGTACTTAACAGCACTAAGTCCCTAACTTTATACTCCTTCCCTTTCTCTCATTTCCTGTCTGTATACTTCTTCATCTTCTTCTACACTTTTCCTAATGCCACTTTTGCCTCTTCCTGGATTTTCTTTATTTTTTCTACAAACTTTTCTGCTACCTCAAACTTTCCTCTTCTTCTTTCTTCAAACCCCATTTCTAGATCCTGACTATAATTTACCTTAAAAGGAAATACTTTTGTAGCCAAATAAATTTTGATATTATATACAAATTTGGTGTTTTCTAACCAATTTGGCCACTGCTCCTATCTGTGATTAATAAAGACCCTCAGGTATTGTTCTAACTCCTGATTGATCCTTTCTGTTTACCTATCTATTTAAGGGTGATAGGCTGTAGACAACTTTGTCTGGATTTCTAATAGCTTGTTCAATTCCCTCATCATTTCTATCACAAATGGCCACTTACTGATTTGTGAGTTGATGATTTAATAATCAAAAGGCTCAAAAAAGCAAAGTTTAGACAATAGCAAAAGATATTGTTAAGTTTGAGGTTTATCCTCAGACATACAGTCCTTAAATACATGGTTGTAATGGTCTATGCACTAGGACAGTCTACTACATGATCACTACCTATTGTTCTACATATAGGAGTGCTATTGTTCTTGAAATAGAGATAACATAACCATCTTAGGGCAGTCTTTTGTTCTATTCAAGAACAGATGATAATCTATGGGTAAAGATTAGTGTTATATGCAAACATTGAGGACCTTGTATCTCCATGGGATCTTATTATCTCAGGTTTTATTTATGGCCAAAAGAAGTGCATTGAAGAGAGCTTTACAATGGTTGTTAAAGTGAACAATTACATTAGGCAGTTTCTGAGATATCAGTGATTTAGTGTCTGGTAACTTGGTGATTAGAGACTGATCTACTGATAACTCAGTGGATACTGATTGCCTTGAGACATTTTTGGTACTATTTGAAAGATCTTCTTAAAGGCTTTTGGTGGCTATTTAGATCATTGAAATTAGTCAAGTATTCCTAGAGTTATGGTCCAAATGAAGTTTGTAACAATTCCTGCTACAAACTATACCCCTCTATCTAATATGATACTTTCTGGAAGACCATGCAATTTCCAAACATGATCCCTGAATAACCTTACAAGTCCTTTAGCCAATGTTTTCTCTATAGTTGCTATAAAGTGTACCATTTTGCTGAATTGATTGCAAACTACTAGAATTGTACTGTAAACCTGAGCTAACAGTAGTTTGGTGATGAAGTCTGCTAAAATATGACTCTACAGTTTCTCTAGAATTGTATTAGGCATTAGCTTTCCTACTAGAGCTTTGCTTCTATTCTTGTAATATTAGCAAGCATTGCATTTATCCATATATTTTCCCACTTCCTTTGTAACTCCTGGCCACCAATAGTTTCTCATCACTAGTTCTGTTATCTTCTATCTTCCTCTATATTCTCCTACTGATATATTATAATGTAACCATATTACTTTCCCTCTCAATTTCTTTTCTGGTACATAAATTTGTCCCTCTTTTATGACCACTCCTTTCTCTATTGTCCACTCTTTGTCTCTCAATGTTTTTATCTCTGCTTTCTTTAGTTTTTCTACTGCTTTAACCACTTTTTCATCCCCTTCCTGTACTCTTCTAATCCTATCTCTTAGGTTGTTTTCTTCTACCAGTGTTTCTGTCCTCTTTATCCATTCTGGCTTTATCAGCATTATAGTGACTTAGCCTAAAATGACTTAATTACTCTCCAAGTCTGAGTTGACAAGGAGAACTCAATAGAGTTCCCATTCAATTACTATACACTACTTACACATATTCTGTATTTACTTCTATTTATAAAGTCCTATGCATCTCTTTTGAGTCATTCCCTCTCATGTGTCTATTGATTTCCTAATTAAATGAAAAGAAAAGAAAAGAAATATAAATAATGACTTAGCCATTTGGCTATATTATGACACTACCCTCCTCTCAAGATTCTTCATCCTGAGGATTTTTACAACTTGTAGTGGGAATCACAGATGTTCCCCATTTCATTATTATCTTCCTCTGCCCACTCCTTGATTCCTAAGTTTTCCTGCTTAATTTCCTCCTTTTTCTCCTTTATCATTTCTATTGTTCTTTGTTCCTTTGCTTTTTCTCTTTTCCATCTCCTCCAATTTCTTTCTAATCTTGTCCAGTATTCCTTGTTGTATCTTTTATCTGACCATCTAAATAATTTTCTTACCATAAACCTTCCTGGTAACTCTCCTCTCCTAAATATCTCTTTTTCTCTCTTTTGTCTTCTAATATCTTCCATATCTCACTGGTATTCTTTTTTAAATTCTTTAACTACTTCTTCTGTATTCCCCAAATTTTTCTTCCCTTTCTAAGTGTCTAATTCAGCTGTAAATCCTTTCCACTATACCAAATACTTGTCCTTTTCCCTTATTCATCACTTGTTTAGAATTCTCTCAACCTTCTATTCTTTCTCTCCCTCAATTACAATTGAAGTTGGTTGCTCTCTTTTTTGTTCCTCCACCTTGCCTACATATTGTTGTATTCTACTAACATTAACTACCAAATGTATTTTAATTGTAGCTAGTAGTTTTAATTCTACTGCATTCAGTAATACTATTCTTTTGATTTTATAAGGCTCTATAAACCTCTTCATTAACTTTTCTGTTCTTCTACCAACTATCTAGTACTTTAAATCCTTGGTACTAAGTATTACCAAGTCCTCCACTTTGTACTTGTCAGCTTCTCTTCTCTTTCTGTCTACATACTTTTTCATCTCTTCTTGTGCTTTACCTAGTGCTACTTTTGCTTCCTCCTGAATTTCTCTCATCTTTGTTGCAAATTTTTCTGCACTCTCATATTTTCCTTTCTTCCTTATTTTAAACTCTATCCTAGGATCTTGTCCATAATTTGCTTTAAAGGGCAATGTTTTTGTACTAGAATATGTTTTGTTGTTGTACACAAACTCTGCTGTTCCCAATCAATTGGGCTACTGTTTTTGTTTGTAGTCTATGAACATCCTTAAGTACTGTTCCAATTCTTGGTTGACTTTCTCTGTCTGCCCATCTATTTGAGGGTGAAATGCTGTTGACAATTTACTTTTGATCTCCAATATTTAATTTAACTCCCTTATCACTCCTGCTACAAACTGTAGTCCTTTGTCCAAAATTATACTCTTGGATAATCCATGTAACTTCTATACATTGTCTCTGAATAGCTTAGCCAGTCCTTCTACTAATGTTTTCTCTGTAGTAGAAATAAAGTAGACTATTTTTGTTAATCTATTTACCACTACTAAGATTGAGTTGTATTTCTGGGCTAATGGCAACTTAGTGATAAAGTCTTCTGAAATGTGTATTCAAGATCTTTCTAGAATTGAATTGGGTATTAACTTGTCTGCTGGCTGCTCTGTGCAGTTCTTATTCCTTTGATAGAAATCGCATTCTTCTATATATTACTTTATCTTCTTGGTTACTTCTGGCCACCAAAAATTGTGGGTGACCAGCTCCACTATCTTCTACTGCCCTCTATGTCCTCCTACTGGCATATTATGGTATAGCCTAATGATTTTTGCCCTCAACTTATTATCTTTAGGTACATATACCTTTTCCTCTTTGTATATGATGCCATTTGCTTTTCTCCACTCCTCATCTCACAACATTTTTACTTCTGCTCACTTTATTTCTTCAACTGCCTTTACTACCTCATTATCTTTTACCTTTGACTGTCTTACTTCCTTTAACAAATCTACTTCCTCTACAATAATTTTCATCTTTTCTGTTTTTTTTACTTCTAGCCATTCTGGCTTCATCAACATTTTATTTCCATTGTCTCTTTCTACTCCTACTTTCCAATCTAGTCTTCTGCTTAGACTATCTGCCTTTCCCATTCTGCTTTCTGGAATATGTTTCAATGTAAAGTCAAACCTTGATAGATACAATGTCCATCTTGCTTGTCTATAGTTTAACTTCTGTGCCTTCATGAAGTATTTGAGATTTTTATGATCTGTCCAGATCTCAAACTTCACTGTTGTTCCTTTTAGAAAGTGCCTCTATGCTTCCAGGTATCTAACTATAGCTAGCATTTTCTTATTATGTATCTCATAGTTTCTCTTTGTGTCACTTAGAGATTTTGAAATAAAAGCCACTGGTCTCCACAATTTATTAGAGTACTTCATTAACAATACTTCTTCAGTTGCATAGTTTGAGGTGTCTACCTCTACTCTGAATTCCTTGTCTAAATCTGGGACTGTACATCCTTTCTCATCAATATGTTCATTAGCCTAGCTACTTAAGCAAAGTCTTTGATAAACCTTCTATAATAATTTATGGGATCTAGAAATTTTCTGATGTCTTTTACATTCTTGGGCTCTAGTCAGCTGAGCACTCTATCCACTTTCTCCTTTTCCATCTTTATTCCATTAGGTCCTATAACAATCCCTAGGAATTCTATTCTCCTCACTTTCTACACATATTTTTCTGGCTTGATATACAAGTTATTCTTCTCTAGTCTCTTTAGTATTTTATCTACAATTTCATTATGGCCCTCCTCTGTTTTTATTTCTACTAGCACATTGTCTACAAATACAGCAATCTTTCCTTTGTTTATCAGATCTCTCAAGATTTCATTCATCATGGCCTGGAATGTGGCTGGTAAATTTGTTATCCCAAAAAACATTACTACTGGTTCAAAGGACCCTATATATGTTGTAAATGCTCCCTTTCACTCATCTCCTTTCTTAATCCTTATATTGTTGAACCTCTACCTTAGATCCATTTTAGTGAATACTTTCTTGCTCCCCATATTGTCTATTAGGTCCATAATTAATAGAAGTAGGTAGTTGTTCTTTATTGTCTGGTTATTTAGGTTACGATAGTCTATCACTATCCTCTTACTTCCATTCTTTTTGCTCACAAAGAATACTAGTGACATCTAAGGGGATTTAGATGGTCTGATGTACCCCTTTCTCAGTTAATCATCTACAAAACTCTGGACTTCCTCCTTCTTATTTCTAGACAAAGGATAAATTCTCCCTTTTCATGGTTTAAATGTCTTCTTAAGATCTATAGCATAATCCCAAACCTTTCTTGTTGGTATCCTCTTTGACTCTACTTTTCCAAATACCTTTTTCCACTTTACAAATTTCTTTGGGACTATTTCCTCAATTTTTCTGTGGTCTACTTTAGCTTCTTTCTCTCTTCTCTAGTCTTCTTTACTATCCATAGCCCATCTTACTATTCTTTCTTCTTCTAGGGTAGCTACTCTTTTTTCCCTTTTTATTTTCCTGTTCTCTTTCTTCTTATTACCTTTTCTACACAGTGGTGGATATTTTATTATCTTGATCTCTCCAGTTCACTAGTGTCACAAACTTCATTCAGACCATAACTCCAGGAATACTTGACCGATTTCAACAATCTAAATGGCCACCAAAAGCCCTTAAGAAGACCTTTCTAATGGTACCAAAAATGTCTCAAAGCGATCAGTATTTACCGAGTTATCAGCAGATTAGTCTGTGATCACCAAGTCACCAGACACTAAATCGCCAATATCTCAGGAACCGCTTAACGTAATTGTTTGCTTCAACAACCATCGTGAAGCTCTCTTCAATGCGCTTCTTTCGGCTATAAATAGATCCAGAGGCAATAAGATCCCATGGAGATACAAGGTCCTCA
>Ga0153941_1001040_pt1 | contig 11526 bp, 10 predicted proteins | sample TSNJ025MetaG_FD_104733 | JGI IMG/M metagenome (GOLD analysis project Ga0153941, IMG submission 104733) | Attine ant fungus gardens microbial communities from New Jersey, USA - TSNJ025 MetaG | ecosystem: Host-associated > Fungi > Mycelium > Unclassified | place: USA: New Jersey, Brendan T. Byrne...
GCATGGCCACGTGTGTTGCCACACCAAGTCCCTCTTTTGTCCCTAAACCGTAGATAAATATGGCGAGAGCCCTCTCAGCCGTAATCTTGGGATCAAGCTGGCGGATAGAACCGGCGGCCGCATTGCGGGGGTTGGCCATCAGCGCCTCGCCGGCCGCCTCCCGCAGCTTGTTGTGCCGATCAAATTCCGGCCGGGGCAAATAGACCTCGCCCCGAACTTCTAACAGCGGCGGAATGTCCTGCTGCCCTTGCAATACTAACGGAATCGAGCGGATAGTACGAAGGTTGGTCGTCACATCTTCGCCATAAGTGCCGTCGCCCCGGGTAGCGCCGCGAACGAGACGGCCGTATTCATAAATGAGGTTAATTGCCAAGCCATCAATTTTCAGTTCAACGACATATTCCACAGCAGCACCATCCAGGCCATTCCTCACCCTGGCATCAAAGCTTTTAAGCTCATCTGCCGAAAAAGCGTTGCCCAGACTAAGCATCGGTGTCAGATGAGCCACCCGTTCAAACCCTTCGGCAGGCGCTCCACCGACCCGCTGACTGGGCGAATCAGGCGTAATTAGCGCCGGATAAGCCGTTTCGATGGCAATGAGCCGCCTAAGTAAGCTGTCAAACTCGGCGTCACTAAGCTCGGGATTGTCGAGCACATAGTAACGATGGCTATGATAATGAATCGTTCGTGTTAAGTGTTCGATTTCTTGAGCGGCCGCAGTTACATCGGCCGGTATCGCAGTATTCATGCCTGTAGCCTCCGAAAAAGTGTGTTAAACCCGGCTGATCGGCGCCAGCTGCGCCACCAGTTTTTTTATGCCTTCATTGGCAAAGGCAATGCTAAGCTGCATATTGCTGCCGCTGCCGGTAACCGCAACAACAGTGCCTGTACCCCACTTGGCATGATAAACCTTCTCGCCTGCTTTCCAGTCGATATGGCTCGGCTGTGCAGTATTCAGCACAGTGTCTTTAAGCAATGTCAATTCCGGTTTGCTTACAGCTCTAGGCATCATCGTCGCGGCAGCCGGGCGGCTAAGCGCCGTTGCTGCCGATAAATACCCAGGACGTTTGGGCGCATAACGCTCGATCAGCTCAGGTGGAATTTCATCCAAAAACCGGGACGGCGAATACATGACCGTATTGCCATAAATCATGCGCTGGCGGGCGTTACTGATATACAGTTTGCGCTCAGCGCGGGTAATGCCGACATAACATAGCCGGCGTTCTTCCTCCACTTCGCCCTCGTCCATCAGGGTACGAACGTGGGGAAAGATACCTTCCTCCAAGCCGGCCAGGAACACGACAGGAAACTCCAAACCTTTAGCCGAATGCAACGTCATCAGCGTAACCTGATCGTCACCTGTTTCAGATTTATCGCTGTCGGTCAGCAGCGCCACATGACTCAAAAAATTTTCAAGCGTATTATCGATTTCATTGTCAGCAAATTTCTTCGCGTCACTTTTGAGTTCTTTTAAGTTTTCAATTCTATTCTCAGACTGTGGATCACTGTCGGCTTCGAGTTCAGCCAAGTAGCCTGAATCGCGCATAACCTTCTCTAGCAAATCGGCGACAGACAGCGTGTGCTGGCAGGACATCAGCGTAAAAATCAGCGTTGCCAGCACTTCTAGTTGGTTTTTCGCCCGCGCGGTAAGTCCTGGTACGAGATCAGGATTAGAGACGGCATCAAACAACGGTACATCGTTTTTCGACGCATATTCGAGCAGACGCCCGATCGTCGTATCCCCAATTCCCCGGCGTGGTACATTAATAATTCTGAGCAGGCTGATGGCATCTGCCGGGTTAAAAACAACCTTGAGGTAGGCCATAATATCCTTGATTTCCTTGCGGTCATAAAACCTGAGCCCGCCAACCATGGTATACGGAATAGCGCCATTGCGCAACCCTTCTTCAATGACCCGCGACTGGGCATTCGTCCGGTATAAAATGGCAATATCTTTATAAGCCGTACGGTATACGGTATTAAGCTTAATAATATTATCGGTGATATACCGGGCTTCATCTCGCTCATCAACCGCCAAATAATGGGTGATCGTATCGCCTTCTGTATTATGCGTCCATAACGACTTAGCCTTGCGGTTGCGGTTATTTTCGATAACAGCGTTGGCCGCATCGAGAATAATCTGGGTTGAACGATAATTTTGTTCGAGTTTGATCACTTTGGCATTAGGGTAATCGCGTTCAAAATCCAGGATATTCTGGATATCGGCTCCCCGCCAGGCATAAATGCTCTGGTCAACATCGCCGACAACGCACAGATTTCTGTGCTTTGCCGCCAGCGTCCGGGCCAGGAGATATTGAGCCCTGTTGGTGTCTTGATATTCATCAATTAATATATAATGAAACTTATTCTGATATTTTTCCCGCACCGTGGGATTATATTCCAACAATTCAACCGACAGCATCAGCAGATCATCAAAATCCAGGGCATTATGCCCCTTAAGCTTGCTTTGATACAGCTTGTACACTTCTGCTACTTTGAGGTTATAAAAATTATCGGCCTGAGACGTAAATGCCCGTACATCGAGCAAAACGTTTTTGGCATTGGAAATAGTAGCCTGGACGCCGCTCGGCGTAAACTGCTTTTCATCCAGGTTAAGCTCTTTTAGACAGTTCTTGACAAGTGTCTGGGAGTCACCGGCATCATAAATCACAAAGTTACGGTTATATCCGCCCAGATGCTCAATTTCCATTCGCAAAAATTTGGCACAAAAAGCATGGAATGTACTGAGCCAGATGTCGCGGGCCGCCAGGCCAACAATGCCTGTTACCCGCTCTTTCATTTCAGCTGCCGCCTTATTAGTAAACGTAATGGCCAAAATATTATAAGGCGCCACTCCCTGCTCCAGCAGATTGGCAATCCGGCTTGTCAAAACCTTAGTCTTTCCTGATCCGGCTCCGGCCATAATCAGCAGCGGCCCGTTGGTGTGGGCGACTGCATCCTGTTGAGCCGGGTTAAGATTGTCAAATATAGTAGGCATCATTTCCTCCGTGTCTTAAGTAGGATAAACGTATTTGTATTCTCCATACTCTGCCCTTTTTCCTGTCAGATTTTAAGAAAAAAGAGTCTGCGGTTGCAGACTCAGCTAAGATCAATCAACTATGTCATCTAGTAGGCGGTTATCAGCTTAACGCCCTTTTGCAGCATAACGACTCCCTTGGCCCCCAGTACCTCAATGGCTTTGTCGACATGCTGCTCCTCAACTTTTGCCGCCAAGCCCTCACAGGACGCGCTCAACTGACGCGGCACCGGCACAAGCTCAGCTGCAATGCCATGCTCTTTCAGTATTTTCTTAGCCCTAAATGCATGATAAACCGACGGAAATGTAATTACAAAACTTACCATAGAAAACCCTTTCGTGAAACGGCATTGTGAATATCAGTTATTTGGATATATTAATTGTATACTCACTGCCTGTATCTAAGCACTCAACACGGAAATTTTGCGACTTGGCAAACTTTATAATGTTTTCTTTAGCCGCTGGCTCATCAACAAGAACACTGACAGCATCGGCGGCCATCATCGCCTCTTTTGTTTTTATCAGCGGAATGGGACAGCTTAGCCCCCGTACATCAAGAACATTCGACATATGTACTCAAACTCCTTTGCCGACAGGCACAAGTTTTTCTCTGAATAGATAGCCAATTGCAGCGACTGCAACAATACCGGCCACGACGGCAATCTGCCCATTAATGCCAACACCTGCTGCCGATCCGGCTGCATTAAGATTGTGGGACAGTCCTGCTCCGGCCAGCATGCCCAGTACACAAATCATTGCGTCGGTACTGCCTTCACCGGCCATAATTAATTGTCTGAGCGGGCATCCGCCGGCCAACGTGGCAGCAAGACCTGTTAGAAATAAGCCAAGGAAGTTCCAAATATGCATCGTATGGGCGAGCGGCTGATTTTCAAAGCCAAACTTAAACAGTCCAAAATACAGATTGCCCGCCAGGGCAGCGAGAAACATGACACCATAGATTTTAAGCAGCGTCGTATCGCCTACCAGCATATAATCGCGGAAACCACCGCTTAAGCACATTCTAGTACGCCAGGCAAAAGCACCGGCCGCCAGACCGGCAATAAGGCTGATCATGACTGGTGCATGCATCGAACCTGGGCCTTTGGCACTAAAATTCAGGAACCCGGCGCCGGAAGCGACAGCAACGAGCAATAACAGCGCAACAGCAACAGCAACATACCCGCTTGACTGAAATCTTCCGGTATATGTATAGGCTCGTCCTAAATTGAAGCCGCGCTTCAAGAAGACGATACCGGCCGCAATGCCGGCAATAAAGCCGGCCAAAGCTGTAAGGCCATTAAGGTCACCGCCTGCTATCCGCAGAATAGCCCGCAACGGACAACCTAAAAAAACAAGAGCGCCCAGCATCATGGCCATGCCTAACACAAATCGCAGCACCGGGTTAGAACCGCCGCGCGGCCTAAATTCTCCCCGCAGACGCGACAAGCTGAATGCTCCTAACACAAAACCCATAATTTCCGGACGAGCATATTGCAAGGTAGCCGTACTGTGAATGCCTAATGCGCCGGCAATATCCCGCAACTGACAGGCAGCGCAAAAACCATAATTTCCAGGGTTTCCAAGCTTAACCAGCAGTACCGCCCCAAGACCAAATACTACGCCAGTGACAATCACTAACAAGTTCACCTTATCACCCCATATAAAATATTTTTATTTCCCATCTATTTATTATATATTAGTTGCTAATATTCCTTCCCCGCCCCCTTTATCTTACAGGAAATTTTATTTAGCTTCGCGAATTAGTAAACGATCTATTCTGCCGCATTACGATAAACGAGGTGAGCCTATGTCTTATATACAATCTTTAACCGTGTTCTCCTATGTTGCCGAAGAGGGAAGCTTTTCGGCAGCTGCCAAAAAGCTAAAACTGACACAGCCAACAGTATCTTTTCATATTGACAACCTGGAAAAAAACTTTGGATGCCCGCTGTTTATACGGACATCCAAAGGCGTTACTTTGACAATATACGGTGAACGACTGTATGAGACGACCAAAACGATCAACGACCTTGTTGCCGAAACCCACCAGGAAATTCAGGCTATGGCCGAGGGCTCGGCCGGACGAATAATAGTGGGCGCGAGCACAATTCCTGCCGATTATATTTTGCCGCCGCTTGTGGCCAAGTTTCTTCAAGCCCACACCGGGCTGACTATATCGCTGGTGACAGGCGACAGTCAGACAGTGTTGGAAAAATACAACCAAGGTGAAGTCCCAATTGCCATTATTGGCATTAAGCCTGATGACAGCCTGCCCAGTTATCCGCTCTGGAAAGATAATCTGATACTTGCCGCCCATCCTGATTTTCTACCGATAACGTATAATAATACTTCAGCCAGCAATTGGTTGCTGACTGTTCCGTTTGTTTTGCGAAAAAAATCATCAGGAACGGTAAGCTCGGCGCTTGCGTACCTTGGCCGATTAGGAGTCAATACCGATAAGCTATCTACTGTTATGGAGGCAGGCAGCAACCAAGCTGCCAAAGCAGCCATTGTCAATAAAGTCGGCGTCGGCTTCATTTCTGCCTGGGCCATTAAGAGCGAACTTGAATCCGGTCAGCTCGTCTCACTACCACTACCGGAACCTGCTGTTGAGCGCCAATTTTACGCCATTAGCCGCCAACCGCTTCGTCCAGCCTGTCTGGATCTATTCTGGCAATATCTGCTATCTCAGTAATTTCCAAGTCGGCAGCAGACACTCTGGCCTGATTGCGTCCACCGCTTTTGGCTTCATATAAAGCTTTGTCAGCTCTACTCAACAATTTCGCACCCTCATTGAGCCTCGTTAGCCGGTTACCGGCTACCCCGATACTGACGGTGACATAGCCGGCTATTTTTGACGCACTGTGCGGTATCTTACATTGCTCAACAGCAATTCGAATTGCTTCAGCAATCTTTAGGGCACCCTGCACGCTCGTTTGGGGCAGGATAATAACAAACTCTTCCCCGCCATAACGAGCCAAGAGATCGCCTGGCCGTTTTAAGACACTACCGGCGGCAGCCGCTATCTGCTTTAGGCATTCGTCACCTTCTTGGTGACCATATGTGTCATTATATAATTTAAAAAAATCACTATCGAGGAAAATAACAGACAACTTATATCCTGCCCTTACAGCCCGACGGCACTCCTTGTCATAGACCTGATCAAAATGGCGCCTGTTGGCAATGCCGGTTAACTCGTCAAGCGTTGATATCCGGCTTAATTCTTGAATAGCAGTTCCCAGCTTGTTCAGAACTTTTACCAGTTCGGCTTCCCGTGCTTTATGTTGATCAATCTCGACCTTGCTTTTAAGGGCCGAATGGACGCGAGCTTTGAGCTCAAGCGGTTTTATTGGTTTGGAAATAAAATCGACGGCCCCGGCGGCAAATGCTTTATCCAAAATCTGGGTATCTTTGCCGTCAGCATTGACAATAACGGGGACTTCTTTAAAGCATTGATGAGATTTTATCAGCCTACAAAGCTTAATACCATCCTCTCCCTGCACGGCAGCATTTACTAAAACAAGTTCAATCTGCGCGATATCACAGGATGGCTGATCCAGTCTAAGAAATGCAAATGCATCAGTTACCGAGCCGGCTATAATTATATCGTAAAAACCGTTATCTTCAAGTATCCTCTTTATTAATTCCGTGTCAGCCGAATCATCGACAATTAGAATTGCCACTATATAAAAACCTCCGCAAAATTTTCATTTTTGTGCCTTTACTTTAGGTTTCTTCTATAGTCTGAAAGGTTATTCCTTCCATTTAAAGAAATATTTTTTCATCAATAGATGCGCTGTAAAGCGCTTGCTCTTATCGGATGACTAAATCGCTCTAAGACTCCCGCTGCTGCAAGCGGGAATCTTAGAGCGATTTAGTCCCTAAATAAGACCAATTAGACTTGCCTCCCTCCGCGAGGGAGGTGGGCAGAGGCTGACGAAGGGAGTCCTCGGCAAAGTTAAGTTATGAAGAAAAACCGTATGGCTAACACTCCCCTATCGCTGAGACGACATCCCCCTCAATGAGCCGGCGGTTTGAAGCTAACTTCCGATTCAGGGGAGCAGACTCTCATTGAAGCCAGCCTTTCGGCTCAACAGGAGACAATAAGAACTTTTACCTGATTGACACTATATCAATTTTATCATGGGTATGGGCAAGCCGGCTGATTTGTTACTATGTGCGGGGCATAAAAAATTCCCTCGCAAAATTTATTATACGAGGAAGACATGGGTAAGGAAGTCCTGCGGCTGATAGGTTTAATCACACTTATCCGATGAATAAACCGCGTCTTAACTCCGCTTCTGTAGGGGGAGTTAAGAGCGGCTAAGTCATTCGGATAAGGTCGGCTAAACTTTTCATGGGGTAAAAACCCCACCTGAATCGTTCGTCTCTCTTATCTGAGAAGTTGATTGGCATAAACCAGCCGGATGCCGGCTGCTTCAATTTCCGGGATCATTTGCCGCACAGCCGTAACTGTATCAGGGCGGGCATGACCGATAACTGTTACGCTGCCATTTCTTTGAGCCATAGCAATTGCCTTGCGCAATTGTTTTTTTATTAGATCAACATCAGGGCTGTTATCTAAAAACAACTCGTTTTCGCCTGTCCTGATGCCCATTATCCGCGATACCTCAGTTGCCACTGATTTGCTGTTGGTGCGGCTATCAACAAAGAATAGATTATGGGCTTTGACAACACCGAGTACAGAGTTCATAACACGCCGGTCGGCAGTTGCCTTAGATCCCTGGTGATTGTTAACCCCTTTAAGTCCCGGTATAGCGGCAATCGCCTTGGTCACAATCTGTCTGATTTCTTGATCGCTCATCTCGACCCTAATGACAGTCGGCTCTACTTCTGCGGTAGCCGACAGCGGTTCGAGCGGCAGATGCAGCATAACAAGATGACCGGCGCTTATCGCCGCTGCCGCCGCTTCATGACTATAGGGGAGGTACGGCAATACAGCAAAAGTTAACGGTCGACCCATGGCGATATAGTCGGCAATAGGTTCCCGGGTAGTACCGAAATCATCAATAATAATTGCCATATCGCCTTGACGAACTGCAGACTTAGGCTTAACCGGCAGAGCTTCCTTTGTTTTGACGGCGTCTTTGGCAAGATAGATCCGGTCAGTGACCATCGTTAATGGCTGGCTGTTTAGCGTATCTTTAATGCCGACATCGATCCGCACGACCGTCGAACCGTTATAGTTGTCTGGCTCTGAGCCAATAACCTTGCCACCGGCTTGAGTAACAAGCGAGATTAGCGCCTTGTCGAGCATGTCCGCCGAAATATTATCGGGCAGCGTCACCAATAGGCTACGGGCATGCCAGCGGATCATCCCTTCGACTTCGGTACGCGCTACCTCACGTTTAGTTTCTTTAGTCTCCTTAACCGTTAATTTTTCGTTTTTTAGGACGCTATCAACAGCAGCATGGATTTTTACAGACGTCTCGGTAAAATCGAGCACCACACCAGCCCCTGTTTTCTCGATGTCATAGCCGGGAACGGCCGGCGACGGTAGCTTGTCCTGGGGCCGGCCGGCCTGATAGTAAATTACAGCGGCCAGAACTGCGACAAATGCCAGCAGCCATCTAAAAGTATTGGTTTTCTTAGCCATAGCTTCTCCTTCGCCTAAAATGTTATCTATAAGTATTTACAGGAAAGGCCGCTAACAGCAACCGTTAGCGGCCTTTCCTGTCTAAGAGCGGAAGTTTATAAACTGCAACTCGATACCAAAATCCTTTTCTTTCAGTTTCTGAATAACAGCCTGTAAATCATCTTTTTTAGCCCCAACAACCCGCAGCTGGTCATCCATTATCTGCGCCTGGACTTTAAGCTTTTGCTCTTTAATATAGCCGATTACTGCTTTCCCCTTTTCTTTGCTGATGCCTTTTTGTATAGCGACCGCTTGTTTAACTGTACCGCTGAAGGCCGACTCAATTTTACCAACATCAAGACATTTCAACGGAACGTTGCGCTTAACCATTTTTGTGCGTAGAATGTCGAGCATTGCCCCGAGTTTGTACTCATCTTCAGCCGATAGCTTTAAAGAATCCTTGTCAAGCACAATTTCGGCTTTACTTCCTTTAAAGTCGTACCGCTGTCCAATTTCCTTAGTTGTCTGATTGACAGCATTATCCATTTCCTGCATATCTACCTCTGATACAATATCAAAAGAACAGTCTTTTGCCATAGCCAGCAACCCCCTTCGTTCATTAAAACATTAATCAGCACTATAATACCATATTTCTCTATTATGTTCAAAGCAACAAAAAGAATGCCCATAAAGAGAGACTAAACTTCAGATGGGGTTTTTACCCCATCTGAAGTTTAGTCGACCTTATCCAATGACTAAGCTGCGTCTTAGTCATTGGATAAATATGGACATTCCTTGATGTTATATTTATATTATACGAGGCCCAGCCATTTCCAGTAGGTGGCGCCCAGCAGGAGAATTAAGGCATAAGCAATGATGGTAAGCGGGATGCCTGTTTTGACAAAATCTCTTACTTCAAATGTTTCTGTACCATAGGCTACCATATTCTGCGGAGCGTTGACCGGGAGAATAAAGCCAAAGCTAACCACATATTGGAGAATCATCGTCATGCCGATAATATTGATGCCTGGCGTTTGTACACTTTGCAAAATTGAGATAATGATCGGGATCATCGCCGCGGCAAGAGCGGTAGCGCTGGCAAAGCCAAGATGGATTATAATGAGGAAAGCTGCTAGTACGGCCAGAATCGTCAGAGCCGGCATAACCTGCAGACCAAAGAACATGACGATCTTACCAGCAAGCCAAGGAGCTGCCTTTGTCGATAACAGAGCCGATCCCAGGCTGATGCCGACACCGAACAGAACTAATGTACCCCAAGGTATTTTAGCCTGCGCCTCTTTCCAGGACATAACACCCACTCCGGGCAGCAGCATAATCGAAATGGCCGCAATTGTCGTCGACGACGTATCAAAGGGGTGGATAATTTTTTCTGTAGCCCAAAGAAAGAGCAGTGCACACGAAATCGTCAGCAGCTTCTTTTCGCTAGCAGACATTGGGCCTAAATCATCTAACGCTTTCATAACGGCTTCTTTGCCGCCGATAATCTCATCGGTTTCAGGCGGCATGAGTTTCAATAATACGTAATACAGTACAATAGACATGATCAAGGCAAAAGGAGCAGCGGCAATAAATCAGTCCATCCAGGTAATGGTGTGACCGAGTAGTTTTTCGATAAATCCTAGAGCAATCATATTCTGAGCCGCCGCCGTTTTAATGCCCACGTTCCAAATACTGTCGGCCTGAGCAGTGGCAATCATCATGACTGCCGCAAAGCGGCTTTTTTTCTCGACGCCAAAAGCGGCAATAATACCCAGCACAATCGGCACCATACACGAGACACGAGCTGTAGTGCTAGGGACAAAGAAACTGAGAATAAAGCCAACCATAATAACGCCTGCCAACACCCTGTTAGTTTTTGCGCCAACTTTGGAGAGAACAAATAAAGCTATACGTTTGTCAAGCCCGGTATGCATCATGGCAGCGGCGAGAAAGAGTGCTCCACCGACAAGAGCCAGAGCTGTGTTGCTGAAACCGCCAAGGGCAATCGTCAAACCTTTAGAAGTACCTAAGAGCACTTCCGGTTTGGCCGGGTCAGGTGATATGCCGAGCAGGAAAGCCGTAAACGACATGATGACGGCCGCACTGACCGGATAAGAAACAGCCTCTGTCATCCAGACAATTACCGAGAATACGAGGATAGCCAGAATACGATGCCCGGCAACAGGCAAGCCTGCCGGTGTGGGCAAAAGAATAAGTAAAACAAGGACAGCAAAGGCCAAAATGAGCCCGTACCTCTTAAAAAACGGCTGTGACGACTCTCGCGCATTACGCGGCGATGTTTCCATTTTTTCTCCCTCCATACAAAAAATTACAATTATCTACACAATAATATAATAGCATATTTCCCCATTTTGTCAAAGAAAAAAACAAAAAGAATGCCCATAAATACAATAGTATCGATGGACATTCCTTGATGTTATACTCTATGTTATACGAGGCCCATCCATCTCCAGTAGGTGGCGCCTAACAGGAGAATTAACGCATAAGCAATGATGGTAAGCGGGATGCCTGTTTTGACGAAATCTCTTACTTCAAATGTTTCGGTGCCATAAGCTACCATATTCTGCGGAGCGTTGACCGGGAGAATAAAGCCAAAGCTAACTACATATTGGAGAATCATCGTCATGCCGATAATATTGATCCCCGGCGTTTGTACACTTTGCAAAATAGAGATCATGATCGGGATCATGGCTGCAGCGAGAGCGGTAGCGCTGGCAAAGCCGAGATGGATAATAATGAGAAAAGCCGCCAGTACGGCCAGAATCGTCAGAGCCGGCATAACCTGCAAACCAAAGAGCATGACGATCTTACCGGCAAGCCAGGGAGCTGCCTTTGTCGTTAACAGAGCCGATCCCAGGCTGATGCCGACACC
>Ga0153941_1001043_pt1 | contig 11517 bp, 15 predicted proteins | sample TSNJ025MetaG_FD_104733 | JGI IMG/M metagenome (GOLD analysis project Ga0153941, IMG submission 104733) | Attine ant fungus gardens microbial communities from New Jersey, USA - TSNJ025 MetaG | ecosystem: Host-associated > Fungi > Mycelium > Unclassified | place: USA: New Jersey, Brendan T. Byrne...
AAAAATTATCGCATCTATATATGCCGTTGATCACATTTCTTAGGCATAGCACTATGTAAACATATTTCCTGCCATTAACGGCAGCTATGGAATGCGGGGTAAAGGGTGGTATAACATATATATCCCCTTTAGTTAAAGTATCTTTATGATTTTCGCAAATAAACTCTACAGACCCATGCGTAATTAAGCCTACACACATGCTTTGATGAATATGTGTAGGGAAAGAATGCGCGGATTCGCCTATTACAATTTCGATTTCTCCAAAATCATAAAAATTTATTTGATTGGATGATTTCATAAAGAATCCCCCAGCATAAAAGCCCGTTTCTGACAACGATATAAATATTATAACATTACTCAATGGCTCACATTAAATAATCGGCCGAAACAAGCCAATTAAAGGAGGAGCAGACCCAATGGCGCCGGTATTCATCCCTTGGGGAAGAAACGCCGCCTAATGTACGATTAAACGACTGGCAAGGCCGACGTGAGCCATGCCAGTTCCACCATCAACGGGTGGAGGGACACCATTCCCAACCTGCGGCGTATCTGGGGCATTGAGCCGGTGCTTTAGCGCGGGAGGATAACGCCACCTTTGGAATTCTGGACAAGTGCTATATAAACCGCATCCCCATCCAGGTATGCTACGCCAAAAAAACGGCTCTAAGTAGGAGAGCAAAGCTACCATTACCGGCTTTTCCGAAGATACACCACATAATGATGTGGCGACTTATAAATTGACTTTATGACCTTGCGTTTTACAGTATAAGCATATCAGTATCATCGAATTTCCAAAAATCAGCGTAAGCTACTTCCCAATAATGCCCGTCTATATCTGTAAAATATCCTGAGTATCCTCCCCAAAAACATCTTGTGTTTTTAACAATTGTCCCGCCAAATTCTTTGACTTTAACCATGACGGCATCTACTTCATATTTAGATTTACAGTTGTACGCCAGTGTAATCCCTGAAAAGCCTTTGCCGGCAGGCGGATTATCGCCATCAATATCTTTCGCCAGTTCATTCAAAGGATATAGCGCCAGCTTCGAGCCGTTGCAATAAAAAACACGATCTTAGGGTTTTCCTCATCGCTTGAACATGCAAAGCCTTCTACGTCGCAAATGTCCCAGCCGCCAACGTGGCTGATATCATTCGTATTTTAGAACCTATTGTAGGCATACTGAGTATACCGCCCATCGCCGATTTTCAAAATAGCTCCCTGTTTTACTAAATCACTAAGCACCTTTTCCACAGTAGTTTGGCTGATGTCGGGGCACAGGTCCATAATCTCTTTTTTCGTAATCTTCCCGACCTTGTTTTCGATCACAGCCCGTACACGGTCTGTTTTGCTGAGTCCTTTTGCCATCAGTAATTCAACTCTGCTTGAAAACTCCCGATAGGCGTTTAGGACAATACCGAGATAATATTCCACAAATGGCAGATAGTCATTTTCTGACTCATGCCAACCGGCTCCACTCTGCTGTAGGGTATCGTAATAGGTATCTTTAGTTTTTTCGATCAGCATTTCAATACTGATGTATTTGCCCACAATATAGCCGGATCGATACAGAAGCAGTAGCGTTAATAGTCGGCTCATGCGCCCGTTTCCATCATTAAACGGATGGATACACAGAAAATCTAAAATAAACATGGGGATGAGAAGAAGAGGATCAATCTCGCCCCGGTTTACTTCCTCAATGAAAGTATCGCAAAGGCTCTGCATCGCCTCTGGGGTTTCAAAGGCAGATAGCGGCTGGAAGCGTACTCTTTTGTTTCCCTTGGCGTCGGTCTCCTGAATGATGTTATCCGCATTTTTATAGCTTCCACCGATGGGTGAAGGACTATAAGCATAGAGATTACGGTGCAACTGTAAAATCATATTGGCGCGGGGTGTGATATAGTCATAGTTCTCGTGGATGGTTGTCAGCACATCACGGTATCCGGCAATCTCTTTTTCACTCCGGCTGCGGGGTGTTGCTTTTTGCCGCACAATCTCTTTGAGCCTTGCCTCGGTAGTAATGATGCCTTCGATTTTGTTGGAAGCCCCGGTACTTTGTATTTTAGCAATGTCAAGAAGGCTCGACACAAGATCAGACTTTGCCTCAATAAGCAAATCCTGCTTTCCTTTATGCTCATGAATAGCCGCAAGCAAATTCACGATTGTAGTCGTGAATAGTTTAGGCGCTGTATTCGCATAATCAAAAAATTTCAATTGAATTCCTCAATTCCTTAAAAAAAGTTCCATCTGCACTATTATACTCTAAAAATATGCAAATGCAAATAAGGCAAAGAAATTAACCTTCTCCTGTTATTTTACAGAAGGTATTCAAGCATTCATTATAGTTATCCCGCTTTTTAGAAATTCTACAACGTCCTTTGTGGCAATAATAAACCAACGGCACTAAGCAATTGCTGCGTGACAATTGTCAACCAGCCCGGCCTGATGCTTCGAAAAAGTTGGAGTAAAGAATCCGAGGATATCAATGACCGGTATCGCAAAAATTGATGTTGCCATAGACTTTGCAATGCTCCTTCAATTTGTCGCAGATTTACAGCAAATTGTCTGCGCCAAAGGCGGATGGCTGATTCATCGGCTGGGCAATGGGTTCCGGTTTCGTCTAACTCGGCTTCAATGACGCTGGCGCTGTGGTGTTTGTATAGCTGCATACAGTCAGGTAATTCTATGTGAAGTTTTCCGCAGTCCTGGCAGCGCAGTCTTTTTAAGCGATAGCTTTCCCTGCTGCCATCTGCCTGAATGACATGACGCAAGCGAGAATCATAGCCGGATGTTGTAGCTAATTGTTATTGCTCAGGCCGTTTGTCCATGCCTTGCTCATTAATTTGGCGGTGGCGTTTTGCCCTACTTGCGGCAACGAGTTCTAACGGACTGCAAACCAATTAGCGAAACTATCTTGACGGTACCGTCATAGAGCCTTTGTGATAAGTTGGATTGTCAACAGTAAATTAGACAACTTTTCCGTGTCGGATATAACGGAGAATTTTGGGGAAAGCAAAACGAGTCAAGGAATCGCTCCTTAACTCTACTTAGTTACTCTCAATTTTGAACAGTTTGCTTTTTTGAGAAAGTTCAACAGCAATATAAGCTTTATCAAGTATAGCAGTTGGTAATTTGTCCTTTAATATCGAAACCACCAACTGAATATTTTTATTTTGAACAAACTCTGCAACTTTTATCAATTGATTATCATGCATAAGCTCTTTTTTGTCATTCAATAAAAAGTGCAGGGATGGGAGTTGTTCTTCATCTGCAAACAAGAGATAAGCTAAGTCAAAGCATAAGATCTCTCCTTGCTTTTTACCCGAACTCATATTTGCATTAAAGGCATTGAATTTATAAAACTGCTGGCCTTTCTTATTGGTCATTCTTTTGAATGTAAGCGCATATTTCTCTCTATACAACTCTTGAGAAATACCAGAGAAAAGTTTGTTGAACTTCTTTACTTGCTCTTTCAAAAGAATCTCGAAATCACCAAAAAATAATTGTAAATATTTTCAACTTCGCCTTTAAGAGTGTTTATATTTTCTTCTACTTCATTTTAATGTGAGATTATGTTTTCATACTCGCCTTTTACTCTATATTTTCATTTAACTCAAATATAACTTTTTCTAATTCTTCGAAAGAGTCACCTTTGGCAACCTTATCAGTTAGCTCTTTTTCCTGTTTTTAATAAGATACCCAACTCTTCACGGGAAGTTTTAAGTTTGTTTGCCAATTGCGGTAAGTCTTGAGAAATATACTTCACTTTTTCGACTACCATATTGTTATGATAAGCAACTAAATCCTCAAAGGTTTTTTGAATGCCAAAAATATTTGCAGTTGCTTCGTTATACAATAATCTTAATTGCTGCAAATCAATATGAAAAACACTTTGCTCTAAATCCTGTTTTAATTCTTCAATTAAATTTTTACGAATTTCCAATTTACTGATTATAGCACTTGTTTTGTTAATATTATACTTAACAACATTAAGCTGCTCCAAATCCTGTTCTAACGTCTCATTAAGGTTAAATGAAGATTTTTTCTCATTAAGATCGTCAATATCATCAATTAGAGCTGAGGCTATTTCATATGTTGTTTTTGTTTGCCTCTTCTCTAAACCACCGCCCGCTACAACATATTTTCATGTCTTTCTCCCCTGAATTTGTAATGGTTTTACCAGAATATAAAAATGCCCTCCTCTCCGAAAACATAGTTTTCGGGGACGAGAGTAATCGCTTCGTAGTGCCACCCCAAATTCGCTCACGCCTCACGGCGTCAACCTTGTCTACTGCGGGCAGGGAATGTGACCACCGAGAGTATAGCGCAATGACGGGCGCACCCGTCGCAGCCTTGGGAATATAATTCCTTCGTGCGCGGCTTCCAAGATCATTTTCAATGGCTACATAGCTTTACCTGTTTTTTGGGTTCGGTGTAAAAGGTATAGCCGCGCACGCTTCTCTGTACTGTCTTTATTTTTAATTTATCTACATTATATCGAATTGGGATAAAATTCAAGCAACGCAAAGTTCGATTCATTCAAGCGAAAAGACAAACGCGAACGTCTCCCCCGACGAAAATCGGGGTTGGGTTCGCATTTGTTCCTAATTGGCGGAGAGGGTGGGATTCGAACCCACGTGAGGTTTCCCTCAAACTGATTTCGAGTCAGCCTCGTTATGACCACTTCGATACCTCTCCATTATAATTATTTTCTTCTTTGGCGAAAAAAATCTTTCATTAGTGCCGAGCATTCATCAGCACGGACACCTGTCGTTACTTCCATGCGGTGATTAAGTGCTGGGTTTTGTACGATATTATAAAGCGATTCAACAGCCCCCGCCTTATAGTCGGCACTGCCATATACCAGTCTGTCGACGCGACTCATAACAAGTGCACCGGCACACATGGGACACGGTTCTATAGTAACATAAAGCGTAGCGCCAGTCAACCGCCACCGTTGCAGTGTGGCACAGGCCGCCCGAATAGCGATTACTTCAGCGTGAGCAGTTGCATCATGCCAAGTTTCCCGCATATTGTGCGCACTAGCCACAACTTGATTGTCAATGACAAGCACAGCGCCAATTGGTACTTCACCTAAATCATACGCCTTTTGCGCTTCTATCAGCGCCAACGCCATATAATAATTGTCATCCATTTACTCTCACCGTCACCATTGGCTCGCAAAATGTCACTTTGATATTATATCCTGTTGCCAGAAAAAAATCAACGTTATTATGCGAGGAAAGCAATTCCCGCTTTGCTGCCATCAGATTACGAAAGCGTCAAGCAACGAGCAAGGCTGATACCCGCCCAGGTTGCCAGCAAGCCTAGTAGACAATTGCCTAAAATGTTATACAAGGCAAAGCAGATATGTTCATCCTGCAGCAATTTAACTGTCTCATAACTAAATGTAGAGAATGTTGTCAGGCCTCCCAGAAATCCAGTAGTAACAAAAAGCCGCCACTCTGGCTTGATGACAAATTTATTTATCGCTAGTGCGAAAAATAGCCCAATGACAAAGCAGCCCGCCACATTGACAAAGAAAGTACCATATGGGAAATGACTGCCAAATCGTTCCGCCGCCCAGCAGGTGACAAGATAACGCACCGCGGCGCCTATCCCCCCGCCGATTGCTACAATAAGTACATTAATCACACCAGCACCTCTCTCCCAATATCCGTTCAAGTGCGGCCGCAAAATGCTGATCATCTTGCCGGGTCCTTTTACTAGGACCTTTTGTCCTTCCGCCGCCCCGGCGAAACTTAGCTTTTAGCTCCCGTTCTTCCAAGAGAAAATCGATAATGCCCGGACGATACTCTTTGCCTGTAGGGCTAAGACAATATGCCAGTCTTCCCAATACCATGGAGGCCAATCCCCAGTCCTGGGTAATAACGACATCCCCTGCTTCGGTTACATTGATTAACTTTATATCAGTTTCCTGCAAGTCTCCACCCACCACGATATGACGGTCGGATAAGATATTATGATTAAAGCTAGCCACTGTCCAAACAGGAATATCGTATTTTTGACCCATTTGCTTGCAAATCTGCAAAACAGTCTTGGGGCAAGCATCGGCATCAACTAGTATTTTCATCGCAAACCTTTCTTTAAACCAAATATCTACCATATAGTTCGCGGCATTATCTATATATCCTTTTCTCCACAGCCCAGATAAAGAGAGACGAACGCTTCAGGCGGGGTTTTACCCGCCAATATCGCCTTAGCAGAAAATGCTGCCGATACGATCTACCTTTACCGCCTCAAGCCATCTCATGGGCTTGAGTATATCAGTCCCTCAATCAATATCATCAACTTTAGACTGAGGATAGCAACCTTTTGGAGTTAGCTGGATTTGTCCATAGTTTCAGGTTGTTGCTGCTTAAGTTGACGATCCCTCAATTGATAAATTAACCGGTTATCACCCCAACGAATACTATGAAGCACCTGATCTTCTCTTTTCACTCATTCATCCCCGGTGGTACTATCTCAATTACTGCATATCATCAAGACAAAGATATAATCCTTGAAATTCAAGATCAAGGCAGTGGAATGCCAGCAAACATTCTCGAAAATATCGGTCACCCTTTTCTGACTACTAAGGAGAACGGAACCGGCTCGGTCTAGCCGAAGTCTATCAATGGCAAATGATCATCAGGCAAAAGTCAACGTAGTATCGAATGACCTAGGGACTACCTTCTATGTGTTTAAAAAATAGCTAAATAGCTCTCTCTTACAAATAAGCCTATTATGGGCTTTTTTTGTAAGCATTTCTTTTTATTTATTTACACCTAAACGAACAAAGAATTTATCTAGGAAATCCATAGATATAAATGTTAAACGTCTTGACTATATCCAGATATTTATTTATAATAACTATAAAGTAGCATATAATAATACGAGGTGCTTAATAATGAGCGATATATCGGAGCTGTTCTGGCAGGCATCACTTGAAGACATCAAGCAAGGTTATGTATATCATCAGGATACTGACGCTTTCATATGCCTCGTCTGTGGGAAAACTCTCGTTAACGGCATTATTTACCCGGAGGACGGCCAATTGTATGAGGCGAAGAAATACGTCCAGCTTCATATTGTTAAGGAACACCGTTCACCTTTTCATGTTTTGCTCAGTCTGAATAAAAAATTGACAGGCTTGACCGATCACCAGAAAGCTATTCTGGAGCTTTTCTATGAAGGGCAAAGCGATAATGATGTTGCCAAGGCTCTTAATACGGGAAGCACTTCAACCATCCGCAATCACCGGTTTTCGTTAAGAGAAAAGCAAAAACAGGCTAAGATATTCTTGGCAATTATGGAGTTACTGGGAGAACGGGCTCCCAAAAAACACATGTTTATTGACATCCCGCGCAGCACCCGGCAGATAGATGAGCGCTTTGCCATAACAGAGCAGAAAAACCAAGTAATTTTAACCGCGTATTTACAGCAGGGACCCGAGGGGCCTTTGGCTTCATTCCCGCGTAAAGAGAAAAAAAGGGTCGCCATCTTGCGTCATATATTGACACGGTTTAGCCCCGGAAAAAGCTATACTGAATCAGAAGTAAACAGTATTCTCAAACCTTTCTACAGCGACTATGTATTGCTGAGACGCTTGATGATCGAATACGGCTTTATGGACCGGACGCAGGACGGTAGTTCATACTGGGTTAAAATTTAAAGCTTTCTAAATCATGAAAGGAAATTAAAACAATGGATAGACGTAAAGAGCTGAAGTTCGCGTACAAACAAACGCCCACACCGATGGGAGTATACCAACTAACAAACAAACTAAATGGAAAGATTCTTATTGGCAGCAGCATGAACTTGCCGGGCAAGAAAAACAGTATCCTGTTTCAGCTAAAACAAGGTGCTCATCGTGTCAAAGAATTACAGGCTGACTGGATTGCAAGCGGCCCTGATGCCTTTGATTTTGAAGTACTTGAGAACCTTAAGCATGAAAAGATAGCGGTCGATCAATGGCGGGGTGCAGTTACAGCGCTGGAAAATAAGTGGCTTGCAGCGTTACAGCCCTACGGTGATCGCGGCTACAATAATAAGCCAAAAGAAAAATAAGCCTTGCTCAGAACAAATAAGACCTGATCCTTGCAAATACAAGGGTCAGGTCTTATAATAGTGCGATTAATAAAGAGAGACGAACGCTTCGGGTGGGGTTTTTACCCCTATCTGAAGTTTAGTCCTCGAATAAAAATGCGTGCGAATCTGTAATTGCTGCTAAAATTGCAAGCCGGGCAAGGTTATCATTCCACTCCGAAATTCCGGTACACAGTCAATTTCATCAACGCGTAAGCAATATTCAATATCTTCCGTCCGACCCAGACCGCATAACCGCATGCCGTTTCTGCTGCTCTGGGCGACCTCAGCAAGCTGCGTCTGGGCGTGCTTATACATCAACGCTGCGCCGAGGGCAGCGTCTGTCGGTACTACGTTGCCGTCCAACAAATTGTCGACCAACAAACCGGCACATAGCGCATCCTCCAACGAAAACAACCGGTTCGTTCCCGCACAGACAATCAAGACATCTTTCCCATATTGTTTAGCCTGACGGCAGACAGCTCCGGCATTGAGAAAGGAGCCGATCAACGTACAGAAGGCGGTCGCAGTTGCTTGTATTGCGGTGGTCCCATTCGTCGTCGTCATGATTATTTGCCGGTCTTGAACTTTATCCCGGGAAAAATCAAAAGGCGAATTGCCAAAGTCAAAGCCGTCTATCTTTTGGGACTGTCGCTCACCAGCCAATAAAAATGCCGTTTTCTTCCCTGCTAATTGTTTGGCCTGCTCAACCGACACAACGGGAATTATGGCCTGGCAGCCATTAGCCATAGCGGTGGCAATGCTGCTCGTCGCCCGGAATATATCCAATACGACGCAGGTGACATCAGATAAGTCAATACCCCTTGCCTCTGCAGGCAAGAACACAACATCAATCTTCATTAGATTCTCCTACGAAATTCTCAATTTGCCTCGTTTCGGGCATTCTTTTATCCGCTGACTAAACCGGCAACTTAACTACTGCTTCTGCAAGCGGGTGTTACATAGCGCTATTACATATATTATAGCGCATTACACTTGCCGTTGATAGCACCAAAGTTTTTTCCTCGATTTCTTTAAGACCTTAACCCATTGACATTGGATTTATTACTGCTAATCGCGATCTGCGTCGCCGGTCTCGCTCGTTTCTAAGCTCACTGCACAATCTATTGCTGCCGCTGTCTTTTGCATTTCTCTGACGGCCGCTACCTCACAGTCAATTACCCAACCAATCAGGACCGACGGCACTAATATCCCCCGCCAACCAAGTATTGTATTTATGTGTTGAATGGCAACAGCCCGCTTTTCGCTTTTTCCCATATTATCTGCAAATTGATCGAGTTGACATATAATTTCGCGAATTATTTCCCGAAGTTTCCCGTGCGGAAGCCTGGCAGACATAAGGAACAATGCCATTGCCCCAAAATTGGCCATGAGCAAAATACCAATGCCCCAATATAACATTTGCATATCAGTTAAATTTATCATTATGAATACCTCCTTTTTGTTAGTATATTTCGGTATTATGTATTCTGCTACCTGGACGTAAAGAGATCAAATGACTTTCTCGTAGCTCACGCAAACAGCATTAATTATTGCCACACTGTTAATTAAAAAAACAGAAAAAAACGGCTACGTTATTACACGCACCGTTTCATGTTTATTTAGTCATGTATCACTTTTACGGATGTTTTTCTTTCATGCCTGCAAGCAGTTAATGCAATGTTAAATGCATGGCCTGCAATAACAAAATCAAAAAAGATTTTCGATACCCCTTACCCCTATTTCCCATTTGCCATTTTAAGCTGCTTCGCCATGTTTTTTCCTAGCGTCTTAAACGTATCGATGCCTTCATCGTCTTTCTGGATATCACCTGGTTCTAGAGCTAACGTCATATTCCAGTAACTCGAGCCAGGGATAGTCATTTCCGCAATGCCAAAAAAGAAGTTAATAGCTGAATAAACAAACGTAGCTCCGGCTCTCCGGACAGCAACTACCGCAGCGCCCACCTTACCTCGAAGCAAATCACCGTTATTAGCTTTGGCAACAAAACCACAGCGGTCGATCAGCGCCTTGACTTCAGTAGATACATTACTAAAATAGGTCGGAGAGCCGATGATGATGCCGTCTGCCTCCTGCATCTTTTTGATAAACAGGTTCATGTCATCATCCTGGCGGATACAGCAATTATCTTTAGTTTCCCAACACTTGCCGCAAGCCAGGCATCCATAAACTTTACGTCCACCTAGCTGGATAACCTCGGTTTCAATGCCTTCCTTCCCAAGTTCCTCAAGAACGATGCGGATACCCTGCGCTGTATTGCCGTTAATCCTGGGGCTTCCGTTAAATGCAACTACCTTCATAGTAACCTCCCTTTTTTATTCGTATTTTATAAATAGGTTTTATGCTATAATAAATAATAGTCGATATCATTAAAATCAGCAAGTACGCACTTAATTCTATCATAGTATCTATTTGTATACTACAACCAAAGACTGTGTTGCCGAAGGAGGAACTGGCATGATGAAGTTTAAAGATACCGAGTATCAATGTTCAATGGAATTAACGTTAAGCCTCATCGGGGGCAAATGGAAAGCACTGATTCTCTGGTATTTAGGTGATACGACCCTACGGTTCAGTGAGTTGAGGAGAGCATTACCCCAGGTCACGCAAAAAATGCTGACCCAGCAACTGAGGGAGTTAGAAGATAGCGGCTTAGTAAATAGGTTTATCTATACCCAGATACCACCCAAAGTAGAATATTCACTCACCGACGCAGGCAAAAGTCTATTACCCATTCTAGCTACCTTGTGTCAGTGGGGGGAAGACTATGTTGACAGAATAGGAAAATAAAGAACATGAGGTAGCTCGGATCACTTGTTTGATGTTATTTGTAGGCCCATAATTTTTACAATCTCTGAGCCGAAGTTGTTTTTTTGCTTTACGAGCATTTGTGCACCCAAAATATTGAAGAACGGTTTTTTATAGGCAGGAACGATTATCTTCACGCCTTTGAGCATATCAATTATTCTTTAGCGGTTAAAAAGTAGCGCAGCTACCCCTTAAATAAACGCAGACGCTGCCGACGCTCTAGGGCTCCCGTTTTTGTAAGCGGGAGCCCTAGAGCAGCTAAGTCCCCAGATAAGGTCGACTTATGTTTTGCCGTGAACATAGATGGCGTGAGGGGTTTTCGCTGACAAAAAAAGAAAAAGCCAGAAAAATGGCTTGTATGCTAACTGTCCCCCACAGTAGAAGCCTCCTCGCAGAGGTTCCACAAACAATACAAGCTAAATTTCATGGCTCACTAATTGTCTGAACAGTCCATAGTTTTAAAAAAAGGTAGCAAAAAACCGAAAAAAGCGATACCCTCTTAATTGAGAAGAAAAAGAGGTGGTGTAAAGCTAACTAACGGCCAATGCTACAACAAGATTGTACAATGAATTAGGCCGGATAGCAATAAGATGATAAAATGG
>Ga0153941_1001044_pt1 | contig 11514 bp, 8 predicted proteins | sample TSNJ025MetaG_FD_104733 | JGI IMG/M metagenome (GOLD analysis project Ga0153941, IMG submission 104733) | Attine ant fungus gardens microbial communities from New Jersey, USA - TSNJ025 MetaG | ecosystem: Host-associated > Fungi > Mycelium > Unclassified | place: USA: New Jersey, Brendan T. Byrne...
GAACAAAGAGAATTCATTACCAACGCAATCAATAATATACCAGGATTAAGTGTAGTAAAGCCCAAAGCAGCTTTCTATACTTTCCCCAAAATAGATATGAAAAGGTTCAATATTGTAAACGATGAACAATTTGTCGTCGATTTTTTAAATACACACCATGTTCTTATGACTCACGGCGGCGGTTTCCACTGGCCGGTTCCTGATCATTTCCGGTTGGTTTATCTTCCGGAAATGAAAGACTTGGAATGTGTGGCAGATAAATTGGCGGTATTCCTGGAGTCTTATCGGCAGTAATTAATTGGGGTGACAAGGTGTTATCGGCAATATCGAAAGGCAGCCGAAAGGCTGCCACATTCGTCTGTATATCAATTGTCTGGTACGCCGGTTTCCTGATCCACACGCCGGTACCGGTGTGCCACTTCATCAAAGTACTCCCCTTCAAACAGCCTGCTTAGGGATGTATCCAGGCTGAACACCATTTTGCGATGTTCTTTTAATGCCCCTGCCGTAACTGTGAATTCGTAGGGCGCATATGCGCACACTCCGATGTTCTGCTCCCCCAGCTTCAGGTGCAGAGCGTCATGGAAATATTTATCTTGCAGCCGGATATACACCGGCTCTTCGTCCCCTTTGTCGTTAAGCCACTCTTCCGCTTCCGACAAGGTTTTGGTAAACTGAACTGTTCCGGCAAAATAAGGCAATCCGCAGCCGGTCAGATCCTTGATGCAGCCTACCGCTTTTACCGTTTCCAGTACCGCCTGTCCATTTTCAAAAAATACTCCGAAATCACCGCACAGATACAATGGATTTCTGATTCCGCCAAAGCTTTCCTGCGCATGAATCTGCAGCTCCAGATAATTCTCCCCGTCACAAATAGCATTCGTCACATCGACAGCCAGATTAGCAGGAAGATAAACCGGATAGCTAAGAAAATCCCCGGCTCCATACACCGCTTCATTTAGCCTTATAGACCACTCTCCCAGCAAAGTTCCGGGCTCCATCACCAGATAAATCCTGTTTTCCCATCGTTTGCCAGGAGCCGGCGAGGGTGCATCGCCCTGCTCCAGGCGATTCACAAAACGGTACAAAAACCGAGCCTTGATCTCCGGAAAAGCCAATTCTTTCGGACAACCGAAATAATCCCTCTGACACACCGGAATCTTCATTCCGGCCCCCTCCAGCTGATCGATCAAGGGGAAACTGTCCACTTCTCCATTCTGCTGGTCGGGAAGTTCCATCTGCCATGTTCCGATGCGCAACGCATTGACTCCCTCCGCCTGGACAGCCATGGTTTCTGATGTGTCAACCGCCAGCACCGCGAGCTGTTTTCGCTGTTCCCTGCACCCCTCTCTCATATCATTTTCATCCAGGAAAACAGATGCTCCGCCAGTCAACTCCAAAAGCATGCGCGCTGTCCCAAACCGAACATCCGCCTGACCTTGCTCCTGCCCCAGATTGACTAAAAACAACTTCTCCCGGCCATCATTTCCGGTGCTCTGCACCTGTAGAATTTCATCGGTATCAGGTGTCAGCACCTGCCATGTTCTTTTCTCCCACTCCCAGTCATGCAGTGTACGGGCCGCCTCCCGGTAATCCGCAGCAAAATAGCAGCTTCCGTCAACAGAGCACAACTCTCGGGAATCCGAAAAATATGCCTTATACGCATGCTCAGGAGCAACCCCAAACTGCTTCGCGGTCCATTCCTCATAATGATATCCTTCCAGATTCCGAAACGGCAGTGTCCCTGCCGCCAGGATTACTCCTCCGGCCTCTGCGTACTTCTGCAGCATCTTTACCGCTGCCGTTTCCAGATTTGTCATGAAGGGAAGCACGATCATCTGATAACAGTCCCCGCAGTTTACATAACATCCCCTGCCATCGGTCATTTCTACCCGGCCGTTTGCAAACAACTGCGGATCCATAACATAATAATCCACTCCGCTACGCAGAAGCAGGTTTTGGAATGCCGCAAAATCCTCATTCAGCTTCTTAAGCCTTTCCTCAATCTCCGTCCAGGTGCTGGTGACCGGATCCAAAAGAAGGACCTGCACCTTTCGTCTTCCATCCATAAGAAAATGATTCAGTTTCTCCACATACGACGAGAGTTCATGAGTATTCCGCCACCATGGCATCTGATAGAAAAACGACGGTGGTGCATCATGTTTCTTTAAAGCATCGGTCGTATAATAAGCACCATGAGTGGCAAACCAGTCAATTCCCATAACGGTCAGCCAGTCAAAAATCCATTTGGCATCCTGAAGGGTCATGCCCCAGCCGATACTGTGAAACGCTTCGCAAATAGCGGACGGTTTCCCGTAAAAATGAGCGGCGGAGGAAGCAATTTTGCCATTGGCCCGGTACTTATTTGCTGCCAGAACTGCCCGGCTGCCAAATTTCTGATGACCTGCATCAATCCCCGGGATATGGGTAAACTGCAGCTCCTTGCTTCTTAAAATTGGCTTCTCACCAGTGTACATCAGATTGTTTTCATCACACCACTGATAAACCTGTTGATCCCAGCTCGCAATAAACTGCTCTGTAGCAGCGTTCCAGTAGGCATATCGGATCTTATGGGTAATCTCTCCCATATCCTCCGAAAGCGCCGGAAGATGGGAAATCAAATCCAGTCCCGACATGGATTTCACCAAGCCGGGTAAAAGCGGTGACCATGGGTGAAACGGTGGAAATGCCGTCACTTCATCCGTAAACACACCCCTGATGGTCTTTCCAAACTCGTCCCCCACATATTCTTTATATCTCTCGTGGGTGGTTTCCAGAAAATACCGCACTGCCTCAGGATTAAGCGGATCAATAAAATATTCAAAATACTTAAAATTCTTCATGACCGCTTCCGTGTACAGATAAATCTTCCAACGCCCCGCCGGCACTTCCCAGCAGAGCAGTTGGCCCAGATCACCCTGAAAATACCGCTTCTTATTGTACTGGGTCAGACCGCTCATCTGGAACACGTCCTGCCGGTACCCGCTACCCACGTAGTCGGTCAGATCCACATAATCTTCCCAGCAGCAAGTTTCATTCTTCATCCGGTAGGCCCTGGCCATCAGCACCTTGCCCCACGGCCCGGACAATCTGGCGGTCTCGCCGCCCTGAAAGACCTGACAGGTTTTCGTCAATTCCGTGCATGCATATTCCGGATGATCCAGTGTCACCCGTCCACCGCTGATCCCGCTGGGATATGGAAATTCATCATACAGCCAGACCTCCATCTGATGTTCCTTTGCCGCCCCTATCGCCACCTTTACCCGCTCAAAAAATGGCTTCGAGAGATATGGTATCTCCATCCCCTGCCTGGGATGAATGAAAAATCCCTGAAATCCCTGACTTTTCATTTCACCTATCTGCCGGCGGATTTCCCCTTCATCCATCGCTCCGTTCCAGAACCAAAATGGCTGGATTCCATGCTTTAACGTCTCCATCTCCATATTCCTTCCTTAGCTATATCATCACAGCAGTTCCTCGCCCGGAAATACCTTCCGCTGTCCGCATTCCTGCTTAGGCGCATGTACAATCTCCGCTCTTTGTTCTCCTGCCAGTTCCATCTGCCGCAGCAATTTTTCTTTCAATATATCACACAGCGCCCGATGGGATGGCATACCGATCAGGTTTTCCAGTTCATAGGGATCTTCTGCCAAATCGTAGAGCGCAGATTCCACATAACATTCCGAGCCGCTGTCCGCGACCGGATCTTTTTCTGGCGCAGTCACCGCATATTTCCAACGGTGCGTACGGATCGTACGACCCACCTCCGCCTCACTGATCTGGGTAAAGACCGCATCCCGCCATTCACAAGGCTGCCTGCGGATAATGGGCAGGAACGATTTTCCCTGCATATCCCCGGGCACGGCGATTTTGCAGGCATCCAGCAGTGTTGGCGCAATATCCACCAGACTGACCAACTCCCGCAGTGTCCCACCGCCGGTAAACGGGCCGCCGGTAAATGCCATCGGAATCCGGATCGAGCTTTCATGACAGGAACGCTTGTACTCGGCATTCCGCGTCTTAAAATGACACCCATGATCCGTAGTAAACAATAGAATCGTTTCCTCCTCCATCTGTAAGCTTTTCAGTGCATCCTGGATTCTCCCCAGACACTCATCCAGTCGTTTTACCATCCCATAATATCCAGGCAGGTGCTGGTGGGCCGTACCGCGAAGGGCCGCTAAATCCGGCGGCGTGTAAGGGTTCATCAGCGGTCTCATCGAATATGGTGCGGTGAAACTGTCATTGGAATTTTGAAAATGCGGCTCTAAAAATGAAAGAAAAAGGAAAAACGGCTTTTCCTTTCCCTCCTGCCGCTGATGATTGTCAATATAGCGAATTGCCGCATCCGTCAAGGCATCGATCCGGTTTCCGGGAAGCTTTACTTCCTGATTGTCATTGTCATAAACCACCGTGTTATACGGTCTGGAACTTGCCTCCAGGGCGCCGGCTCCCAGCCAGTATTGATATCCGCCCCGTTCCTCCTCCGGCACGGCCAGCCGGGTGGTGCCAAGATGCCACTTTCCGATGTAGGCCGTATCATACCCCGCCCTGTTAAAATAGTGCGCCATGGTTTTGTGGGTCTTAGGCAAAGGGATGGAATTCCGGTAATTCCCCAGGGCTGTCGCATATTTTCCGGTTTGCAGACAGGCCCTGGCCGGTCCGCAGACCGGCTGAGGGGTAAAAGCATATTGGTTAAAGGTTCCTTCCAGGGCCATCCGGTCAAAATTCGGTGTCAGTCCATCGGGATTCCCATGAATTCCCATCGCGTCATAACGCTGCTGGTCTGTAAAAAATACAATCACATTCATCGTCTATTGCCCCATAGATGCTAAATAAGCGTCGTAATCTTTTTTCAGTCCGGTCATGGATTCTGCCCAATCATCCAGATACTGCTGTGCACTGATTTCTTTCAGAAGCACCTGCTGGAAGCCCTGAACCAGTTCATTGTTGTGAAGGTCATAGTAGCCGATCACATTAATCGGAACCGTAATTAACGTACAGTTACCTGAAAGGATCGCATCCGCAGCCTTCTTCATATGAGCTACTTCGATTACCCAGTCATCCTGCAGTGCCTCTTGGTTGCACGGAATCTGGCCAATCTGGGAGCTGAAATAGCTGCACGCATAGTGCTCATTTAAGTAAGCGACAAAACGGAAAGCCGCCTCCGGATTCTTCGAATCCTTAAATACTGCGTTGCAGGTTGCACCATTGGAGATAATAGCCTGGGTCTCCTTTTTGGATTCCAGAGTGGTAATCGCCGTGAAATTCCCTTCACCGAGTGTCTTTTTGTGCTCTCCATAAGAACCCAGATTGTGGAAAATCATTGCTGCCGTACCGGAATCAAAGGCCGCTACCATCTCTGCATAGCCGCTGGTTAAATCGGATTCCGGCGTTGCCTTCATATACAAATCGGCGAAGGCCGCCAAAAGCTCTACATGAGCAGGATCATTAACTGTCGAATTGCCATTTTCATCAAACATCATCTCTTCACCGGAATGCATGTACATCATCTGCTCAAACTGCTGGGAAGAACCTGCACCGCCGCGGATGGAGAATCCGTACAGGCCTTTGGATGTGTCGGTCAACTCCTGCGCCAGTTCACATACCTCCAGCCAGTCATTCGGCAGTTCCTTGCCAGCGTCTGCCAGCATCTGGTTGTTCAGCCACACCGTCGGCAGGGTCACCGTATTAGCCAGGGCATAAGTCTTGCCGTCAGAGGCCATATCCCTGATCGACTGCTGATACATATCCAGCAAATACTGAGCATTATCCCAGTCTGCCATATAATCGTCCAATGCCACCAGTGCATTCTGAACAATGAAATCACTCATCCAATACTGGGACACGCCGCCACAGTCCGGAGCTGTACCCGACTGAATTGCCACATCATATTTTGCTTTGGCATCCGATGCCGGAATGGGTACGAAATTCACTTTAATATCAGGATTTTCTTTCTCAAACTCCTCAATCAGATGGGTAAAAATCTGCGTGCGGGTCTCACTGGCATTCTGGTCCCAGAACGTAATTGTTACCTGCTCACCGGAATCCGCAGGCGCACTTTGACTCTGACTCTGACTCTGCGTCTGCCTGTCTGCCGCTGTCCCTGGCTGTGCCGCCTGTGTCCCGGACTGACCGCCGCAGCCGCACAGCAAAACGCCTGTCAAAGCTGCACTCATCAATAATGAAAACCCTCTCTTCTGTTTCTTCATAATACACACTCTCCTCTTCTTGGATCATATTTTATAAAGGTGTCGTAATCAACCTTTTACCGCCCCTGCTCCCATACCGGTTACCAGGTATTTCTGCAAATAAGCAAACAATGCCACCGGAATTGACATCGCGATGATGGCCCCGGCCGCCAGCGCTCCATAACTGATATTATACTCGCCCTGCATCATCTTCAGACCGATGGGAATGGTATAGTTGTTCGCATCATTTAAAAACATCATGCTGAACAAAAATTCATTCCAGACACCAATAAATGCAAATGCCGCTGTCGTGACAATTCCGGGAATCAGCATCGGAATTATCACCTTCCACACCGCCATCAGCCGACTGCAGCCGTCAATCTGCGCAGCCTCCTCCAGCGTGTATGGAATTCCGCCGATAAATCCACGCATCAGAATGGAATTAAACGGAAACTGAAAGGTAATACAAACCAAAATCACCGACAGCGGTTTCCCGATCAGCCCCATTGTATTAAAGATCCGAAACAGCGGAATCAGGAGTACCGCATGAGGAATGAACTGGATACAAAGCAGCATCAGCATGAATCCGTTTTTTCCCTGGAACTGGAACCGACTCAGCGCATATCCGGTAATAATGGCAATCACCACGATAAAGAACACCGCCACCACCGCGATCCTCATCGAATTAAAAAAGTATCGGTCAAAGCGGCAGTTCACCCAGGCTCGCATATAATTTTCCAGCGTGGCCGGATCAGGAATATATCGAACAGGCTTTTTTAAAATATCCCCTTCCTGCTTCAGGGATGTCACCAATGTCCACCAGATGGGAACCAGCACAAAAATATTGATCAGCACCAGCGGAAGCCACCGCCGAAATATTTTATCGCTCAATTTTGTCTTCATACCGCATCATTCCTCCGTTCCGAATCTTGAAGCTTTCAGATATATCATCGCAAATATCGCCAGAATCAGGAAGCTGATGACAGAAATGGCTGAGCCATATCCGTAGTTACTGGTCTTGGTTGCATGGTTGGCAATAAGAATACTGAGTGTCGTGGTTTTTCCCACCGGCCCGCCGCCGGTCAGGCTGTAAATCAAATCCACACTGTTAAACTCCCACACCGACCGCAGCAGCGTAGTTAGGATAATCGTCTCCTTCAGGGACGGCAAGGTTATGTATAGAAAACTTTTCCATTTGGAAGAGCCGTCCACATTGGCCGCTTCATACAACTCCTCGGGAATACTCTGCATTGCCGCCAGCAGACTGATGGCGAAAAACGGAATTCCCCGCCAGAGCTCTGCCGTCACCACCGAACCAAACACCAGACCGGAATTCGCCAGCCAGGCATTGGGTGACTTGATCAGTCCGATTTTTGTCAGGATATCATTCAGAAGTCCCACGCTCTGATTATAGATCAGGCTCCATAACACCGCTGTCAGAACCCCGGACATCGCCCATGGAATAAAAGTCAGGGCTCGGAATATTCCCCTTCCTTTAAATTTCTGATTGAGAATCAGCGCAATCATCATACCGAACACCAGCTGCAGCAGCACCTCCGAAATCACCCATTTCACTGATACCTTCAACGCATTCCAGAAATCCTTGTCCGACAGGATATCCACGAAATTCCCAAATCCGGCAAAACCGTTGATCCACGGTTTGGTGGGATTATAGTGCTGGAGGCTCAGATAAAACACATTGCCAATCGGATACACCATAAATGCCAAAACTAAACATACCGCCGGTGCCAGCAAAATATAGGGGACATAGGTTTTCTTCATTTCGTTCACCTTTCTTTGCTTTTTTGTGATACTATGATTAAACCATAAGTCGCTGCTATTATAAATAAAATATGTTTTTCTTTTTTTATACTATCTTGGGCTTTTTCTTATGATATCTTTTATGAATTTCTTGAGATGATTGACTGTCAAATCGAAACAAATTATAATATACACGGAATTATCATGCGGGGGGGCAAGCGATTTTGATGAAAAAATGGTTAAAATCTTTTTCAATTCATTCCATTATATTTTTTTCTTTTCTGCCTTTATTCCTGCTGATAATGGCTACTTACGGCGGCTTTTACCTGATCAGCAGTCAGCAGTTAAAGAATCAGACCTACGAAAGCGCCAATAACATCAATTCCCAAATCAGCAATTCCTTGGGCCAAACCCTGGATAATGTCTATCTGTCCACCACGGAGGTAACGTCAAATTGGTATTTCTTTCAATTTAAGCAGAATATAGAACGGGACATTGCCCCAGCCATCTCACCGTCCAATTACCGCCGCCTCTATAACCTGCTGGAAGGCCTGATTATATCAAATCCCAATTATTTTAACAGTATTTCCTTGTTCATCGATGACCGCTCCATCTTTGTCTACAAGAGTACTCCAGCCGAGCCGGTGCGTAATATCTCATTCCGATATGAAGATTATTCAGACACGGTCAGTTCCCAATATTTAACCTGGGTCCTTCCCGGGGACATGCACCCCTACAAGCTTGACTCCGGAAACTATTCTTCACTGGGACTTATGATGCTTTTGGGCGATGAGAATTCCAGGCTTCACGGGTTTATTCTGTTCGAGATTAACGATGAACTCTTACAAAAGGAAATCCAGAATGCCATCATTACTCCGGGAAGCCAGTTTGCCATCATCTGCCAAAACCAGCTTTTGCTGGACCGCAGCAAAACTATGGAAGCGGCGGAGCTGGACCAATTCCCTGCGGGCATACCGGATCAGTTTGATGTTGGCGACAATTGCTATTTTTATACCCCGGTCACTTCCCATGCGGCCGAGTTAAGCCTTGGAATCCTGTCCCGGGTTCCTTTGGCGGAGATTTCCCTGAATCAGAAACCACTAAGCCAGGCGCTTTTTGCCATCATCGCCTGTTTTCTGTTCTTCTGGGCGCTGGCTTATTATATGATTCACCTCACCGTATCCCAGCCTCTGATCCGTTTAAACCGGTGCCTGGCCAAGCCCTACGACATTACCGCTCCCATCGAATTTAATATCTCGGGGAGCCGTGAGATTCATACCATCACCGGCACACTGAACCACTTTCTTGGCCGTATCCACATGCTGGTTCAGAATCTAAACCAGGAGATGGATGACCGGCGCATTGCCGAATTGAACGTTCTTTACGAACAGATCAATCCTCATTTCCTCTACAATGCCCTGGATACCATCTATCAATTGTGCGACATGGAAGATATCCGGAATGCCAAGGAAATGACTCACTCGCTGGCGGCATTTTACCGCATTGGTGTCAGCAAAGGCGCCAACTATATCTCACTGGAAGAAGAATGTACCCACGCCCAGGTTTACCTGTCCATCATGCAGATCCGATTTGAGGATTTTACTTACGAGATTGTTCTTCCTGAACAGTTAAAATCCTGCATCACCATCAAGCAAATCCTGCAGCCCATCTTGGAAAATGCGATTTACCACGGGATTCATCTTCTGGATGACCGGACCGGGCACATCTGCGTTGTTGTTTCCGAGGAAACAGCCGGAATTAAGATTGAGGTCACTGACAATGGCATCGGCCTGGTGGAGGATGACCTGGCCAATATCCGAAAAGGGTTGGCGGAACCATTCCACCCTTCGCAAAAGGGGAAAGTGTATGGACTAAAAAATGTTCATGCACGGATTCGGTTAACCTATCATTCTCCTTATGGAATTGCTATTGACAGCGTGACCGAGCAAGGGACTGCAGTTACTATAGTTATTCCGAAAATTATCGAAAAGCAGGAAGGGAAATTAGAAAATGATGAAGATACTGTTTGTTGATGATGATGCCATCGCCAGAAAAAGCATTGCCAGGCGGATTCCCTGGGCTTCCTATGGCTGGGAACTGCTTTATTGTGCCAAGGACGGCATGGATGCGCTGAAATATATGCAGGATCATCAGCCGGACTTGATCCTGTCCGACATCAAAATGCCGATTATGGATGGAATCCAGATGGCAATCATCGCCAAAGACTATTATCCGATGGTAAAGTTTCTCTTTCTCTCCGGCTATAAGGATTTTGAATATGCCCAGCAGGCCTTAAAGCTCAATGCCATCGATTATCTGACCAAACCGGTTATGACCGAAAACCTGATCGAAGCACTCAGGAAAGCGGAGTCGGTGATTCGTCAGGAGCAGAAGGTCACTCACGTCATGGAAAAGGGATATCCCACCATCCGCCGGCATTTTCTCTCCCAGTTGATGTACAATAATTTTACCCAGGCCGACGACACCGTGTTCCAGGCTTTTGACATCAATCTGGATGATGGCTTTGGCACAGTGGGATTTGTGGATTTGAAAAGTATCGAACATCTGTCCGCCGGAGAACTGATAACACTTCTGCAGCAAGGCTGCCAGCAGTTCAGTGAACAATTTTACGGGAGTTTCTTTATTCCCATCGACACCACCCAGATATTTTTTATTTTCACAGCAAACAAAACATCGGAACGAGCGGATTTCCAGCACAAAATCCAACAGATGCAGTCCCACCTCAACGAATGGTTCCAGAATAACCTTCACCTGTATGGTACTTTTTATTATGGCTCCTTCTTCCGGGAATTGAATGAACTGTACCTCTCCTACCAGACGGCTCAGAAGGTGCGCAACAATCAGACCACCGATTTGCTATCCCAAATCCGCCGCTATATTCTGTCGGAATACAGCAATCCGGGCCTGACACTGCACAACATCGCCAATCATTTTAATATTAACCACTGCTATCTGACCGTTCTTTATAAGGATAAATATGGGATTAATCTCTATGATTATCTGATCCGGGTGCGAATGGAAAAGGCTGCCGAGCTTTTGAAGACCACGGACTTGAAAAGCTATCAGATCGCGGAACTTACGGGATATAGCAACAGCCAGTATTTCAGTATTAGTTTCAAAAAATATTATGGGTGCACGGTGACCGAATTTAAGCATAAGACGTGATTTTACTGTTCATTAGTCAATTGCATCTTTTTGTTGCTTAAAACACCTTCATTTACACCTTCCCATAGCAATGTGGCTCTTCTTGCCGGAATCATCTCTTTTACAATAAATGATTCCGGCTCACATTTTAACTCATAATTGATTTTTGTGTGGCTTTTTCATCTCTCTCTCCTTAATATCACATGACCAGTTTTTCGATATCTTCCGGTATTTCCTCCATCTCATGCGTGCCCATCATATAGTCCGGAATTGGAACAGACATTAGTACATTAATCCTCCGTAACGTCAATAAAAAACAAGTTATTTCAGCCCAGTCATAGCCCCCAATTCGAATAGCCCACTCTGATTTTTGACTTTTGTGCAGGATTTGGCCTTC
>Ga0153941_1001047_pt1 | contig 11500 bp, 10 predicted proteins | sample TSNJ025MetaG_FD_104733 | JGI IMG/M metagenome (GOLD analysis project Ga0153941, IMG submission 104733) | Attine ant fungus gardens microbial communities from New Jersey, USA - TSNJ025 MetaG | ecosystem: Host-associated > Fungi > Mycelium > Unclassified | place: USA: New Jersey, Brendan T. Byrne...
GGAAATCTTATCCTGGCCAGTTAATGCCGATAGAAAGTTACTAAGTTTGCCTTCATACATGTCATCTATTATTTCCTGCCCTTTTAATTGCCTGTATTCCATCTCTGAATATAGAGGCTCAATAGAGTTGCGTTCCTTCTTAATCAAACCTTTGCTTTCCAGTCGGGTTAATAGAGTATTCAATGTCTGTCTTGTCCAGCTTTTCCCGCCTTTATTAAAGATATCTAAAATTTCTTTCGGTGCTGCTTTTCGATCAATGCTCCATAAAACATCCATTATTTGGGCTTCTGTTTTGGACATATCATATTTCATATGTAATCCTCCTTTAACGACATCTTAAGACAAGATCGTAGTCATGTCAACATAATAATTCCATTTCTGTATTCAGCAGCTGCTTATTTAATTGAATTCATCCCTGACTGTTAACCGGCATAATTCCGCCTTACTGCGATGAAATCTATTTATTCTCTTGTATATATAAACTTGCCCGGTTTTGAATAATATCTGCGACATCATCAACATTCCGGTTATCATTAAACATATAATCTGCTTCTTCCAGTATGATGCCATAAAGGGCACGATCAATCGATGCATTAAATTCGATTTTACTAATGATTGATTTAATTGATTCGGCATCTTCTTCAGATATTTCGTAGATATTAACAGGGTCTTCACCCTCCCAAACGAGCCGTTCTTTCACTACCTTTTCTCCATTTGAATCGAATTCGACACTCATTGCATTCTCTAATTTTTGTTCCATTGAACTGACACGAAGTGGTAATCCGTATTTGATGTTATCCTGGAATTCAATGTCAAGCAGGCTTTCTAAAAATTCCCATGCTTCTTCTTTATATTTACAGGTTGCGCTGATTCCGACTGCGATGTCAGAAATTGCTGCCATATTCCCGTTGCCTGAATCAAGCGGATAGCCAATATAAGTCGGTGTTTTCCCATAAAGCATTCTTATACTTGCTGTTTCATAAACATTGTCAATGAAAACCGGATACAAAAGAGCTCGCCCTTCTGTAAAAAAAGCCTTCGCAGAGTAATCATTTGTTATATTTAGGCTTAGCGGAAATTGATTCGCAAAATGTAAGACTTCTTTGAAACTGTCACCATTAAAAAAACATATACCTTCATCCCAATCAATGTAATTTACCAGACTACCATAACAAATCATTGCCAGGACATCTTTTTTGGTTTCTCCGGGGAAAAGAATACTATCATCATCCAGCAAATTATAAGCATCCACTAACTGATTAACATCCATTCTTTCCAAGTCTGAAAGCTCGCTGTTAACCGTAGCAAATGAGTTTATACTATAGCTGGGCACAAGCACATAGAGGCTATCGCCCACCTCAAAAGATTCAAGTATATTATAGTAAAAATCCTGCTTATTAAATGACTCATCATTTTGCATTAAGGGGTATAAATCCACCATCATTCCGGATGAAGCATCAGCCGGTGAATATTGAGATCTGCCAAAATCAATCATGTCAGGGCCTTTTCCTGCGGTAATTTCAATTTTTATTTGATCAAGTGCTTCCATCGGATTAGGGTAATTATCTAAATAATATGCAACCTCAATTTTTATATCAGAATTATTCTCATTGTACATTTCCACCCACTGTAATAATTTTGAACTCTGTGATTCACGCATAAAGACCGCAAGTGTCAGAATTTTTGTTTCTGTCGCCGCAGATGTCTTCGCATTGCATCCGGCAAACGAAAAACACAGTATTAGTAAAATCCATAAAATATGCTTATTAATCTTCATATTCCCATATTTCCCTTCTATCATAATATACTTATTTACCCACTGGAATATATTTAAGAAGCGGAAGTTTAAAGTCCTCATCACCACCATCATCTGCATTATCTTTACTTATAGTACTCCCACCTAAAAATAATCGGCCATCGGGTAAAAATGTAAAGGGCCAGAATTCCATATCAGAGCTAAAACCAATACCTGATATTGGTACACGATTCTCAAGGGTTCCATTTTCCGTATCGCAAGCCCAAACTCCACTTAATGGACTAAATAGCAAAAGATTCGTATCCGTACCGCTGGACATCAAGCTAAAGATTTCACCACCCGGAAAGTAAATGGCTGGATTTACGTTTTCTATTAAGCCGTTTTTCACATCAAGCTTGGCAATTTCCTCTTTCTCCTCACTAACACCGTGAACGAGGTATATCTCGCCATCCTTACCGACAGCAGCTTCATAGATCCACACGGTTCCAAGTGATTCTGGCGTAGTCCTGTGTTTAAGCACGCCTTCACTGTCAACAATTATTCCATTCCGTTCATAAAGCCACTGGAGGTAATATGTCCCATCTTTGTCAATCAGAAACCAAGGTGGCACCCGTTTTTGTTCAATATATGCGGAAATATCAATCACTCTGTCAACCTGATAGCTTTCATCAAGCTGATATATAAACCACTCCTTATTATCTTGACTCACAATGAGCAGATGAATTCTCCCATAGATGTCAACTGTAATCTGGCATACATCCATCCCTGCCGGGTTATCAATATTCGCCGGTTTATGCTCATCTGTGCCTATCGGCATGATATATAAATCCGGCTCGCCATGAACAAGGTATATATTTTTCCCATCAGATTCGCAGCGATGCAAGGATCTAAATAAATCAATATCATCCTCACTGTTATAATAAATATCTTTCGCATTAGTATTTATGGAAACCTCAAGCGGCTTTGGTAAAGCATCCGTCTCCTTATTTTCAGTTTCCGTTAATTTTTTATCGCTTAAAAGATTATCACTATCTATATTATTATTTTCACTTTGCCCACATCCAGATAAATTGAATATGACAATAAGTAATATAATGAATGCCTTTCTTTTTAAAACGAACCTTTGACTACTCATTCTTTGTCTCCATTCCATTAAATGAAATACATAATAAAATCAGGAGAGCCAGCGCCGGGAAATTTCCAGGACCATGCCATCGGTGCGAAAATGAAAGCGGACGATGCCCTGAGAGAGCTCCCCGGTAATAGCGTATAATAACTTCAATTTACTCTCCTGTATAAAAATGATATACTCCATTTTTATCTTTATAAGTATTTCTTGCAAATTCATAATAATAAATAGGAATAAAGTCTACACTTATATTCCTATATAGCAAGCTTTTCTCACTTGAACTTTCCATTAAAACAATCCATTCAAATGCATCCTGATTAATTATGCTATATAAAATATACTCATTGCCTTCTATAATTAACTTTCCTATCTCTTTCTCTATTTCGTCATTATCAGGAATGCACGCATATAACTGATATATATTGTCTGCATATTCTATTTGCTCACTAAATTTATTATATATCGTTTTATTGCTTAACTCAATAGGTATAAAGTCAACGTTTTCATTTCTATATAAAACCCAATCTCCCATAATAACTTCCCTAACCACCATCACCCATTCTTCACTATTTATTCCCTGAATGGAGTAAACTACATCATTTCCATTTTTATTTGTGACAACTGCCAATTTTTCATCTTTCTTCAATCCTGCTGCCGAGCTGCAAAATATATAAATATTATCGCCTAATAGGATTTTACCTTCTTCGTTCATTAAAGCCTCAGCTAAATCGGCTTGACTGGTTCCTGAGCATGATGTAAGAAAAATTGATATGATTAGTAGTAATAAATACCTTTTCAAATAGCTTCCCCTCGCTTTCTGGTTAGGTGGAAGTAAATCTTCTTCCACCTTCACCTTAATTAGTATATATGAGTATGGAATGACTTATTGCCATTGATTATGACAATAAATTACATATCTTTTATATACGCTCGACTACATTAATGTAGTCATTTTAAATATACACTTAAATACATAAATTGTCAATTAAATCAGGATATATCAATGCAAATAATGCTGGGATAGTGTAACAGTTCAGCCTGATGTATCCCGCGAGGTGTTCTTGTGCAACGCTTAGTGCCATGATCAGAAACACTTTCAATCCCCCTTTCCATATGTGTTTTTCAGGCGCTTTTCTATTCTCTTCCTGATTGGTATTTTTTAAGGTTTTTCCCATTTTTCAGTCCCTTCTCATAATAAGCATTTCGCACATCATGCTATTTATGTAACAGTTCAGCCTGGCGGCTAAACAGTTACAATGATGCACACAAATCACAAAGAACGTGTGATTTGGCGCCTGCGACCCTCGGGATTTTGTGCAAAATAAACGCATGCTACGCAAGCGTTGCACAAGAACACCTCGCGGGATACATCCGGCTGAACTGTTACCTATTTATTTCTCTCTGAGGAATTTAAAAATGCATACAACGCACCATACAAGTTTGCGTCCGCAGTGAGTTTACCCTGACGAATATCAAAATCAAAGTCTTTTTCATCCGCTCCAACATCTGCGTCCTTTCTGTCAATATCAAGTCCTTCCATATGGGGTATTTTACCAGAAATGTCTCTGATATTCCGCCGGATGCCTTCAATCAGTATCGATTGCTGAGCAAGTCCGCCGGTAATAACGAGGCAGTCCAGATCCAGTAAAACCGCAGAATTGAAAATGGTCACTGCTATCGCGCGGTAGTACTTTTCCAAGTATCTCAAAGTAACCTCGTCCCCTCCTGCCGCCCATTCAAAGATCCCGGGACCAGTCACTCCGGCCGGATCGATTTGTTTCTCCATCGCCAAAAAATAGAACATCGCTGCAAAGGATGTCTCCAGACCACTGAAACCATATCTGGCATTTTCAATATCAGCAGAAGAAAGCATTCCGAAGTTCATTGCCGCATTCTGTCTGGAGCCCCGGTATGGCTTTCCGTCGAGGATGATCCCGCCGCCCATGCCGGAACCGAGTACAATCGCCATTGTATTGAGACTTCCGGCAGCCGCACCTTTCCACCATTCACCGATAGCAGCAGCATAGCCGTCTGTTTCCACCACAACCGGAAGTCCGGTACGCAGTTCTATCTCGGCTTTCAGATTTACGCCGGTCAGGAAACCCATAGTATATGCCCGGTAAGTATTTCCATCAGGCATCATCCTGCCGTTTGTAGAAAATGCTATGCCGTTAACTTCCTCTTTATTCTCCCCATAGATATTCATAATCGCCCCAAAATAACCTTCAAAACTGTCACGCGGTGTAGGAACTTGGGAACGTGAAACAATCTCCCCATTATTCGTCATTACTGCATATTTAATATTTGATGCACCTATATCATAAACTAACTTATTCATTTTTATCCTCCATGCGCGCTTCATGTGAACTTGTTCGCAATGCGCGCGCTCAAATCAATAGGTTGAACATGCTCTTTATTCAACTTTATCTCCTTACTTTCTTTTTGCACATTTAACAGTACTTTGGCAATGTCAGGTGATGTATTAAAGCTCCTCACCATTGCTGACAATTACGCGCCTAAACCAATCATAGCTCTTCTTTTTGGAGCGCTTCAGGTCTTTCAGTTCGGTATCGGTACGGTTGACGTAGATAAAGCCGTAGCGCTTTTTCATTTCACCTTGGGAACTCAAAATATCAATTGGTCCCCAGGTAAGAAATCCCATTAAATCAACACCATCCTGATCTACCGCTAATTTAAGCTGCTCCAAATGACTTTTGAAGTAATCAATTCGGTACTGATCATCCACATACCCTTTTTCATCTGCCTGCTCATCAACACCGATGCCGCACTCAATGGTAAAAACAGGAAGCCGATAGCGATGGTACATTTCACTCACCGAATTTCGCAGACCCGCAGGATCAATGGTCCAGTCCCACTGGCTCTCCTTTAAATATGGATTTTTCTGTTTCTGTCCTCCTAACATGCTCATAAGCACTTCTGCGCCAGAGGGGGCTTCACCGTTTTCTTTCGCTGAAACCACTGCACTTGTATAATAGCTATGTGCAATAAAGTCGAATTTAGCTTCTTTCAGATAGTCAAGATCGCCCTCCTGAATCGGCGGTATGACATTTGCTTTCTCCCAGTTCCTCCATAAATCGGACGGATATTCACCAGTGGCGATTACATCCAGCGTTTGATAATTATAGCTGCGGCTTGCAGCGTTGGCCGCTATAATATCCTCCGGTCTGCATGTGGCGGGATACATCGCCATGAAGTTAACCATTCCACCGGCTTTAGCATGCGGTGCAAAATCATTTATAGCATGCCGCACATGTGCACCCGCCATAAACATGTGGTGTGTGCATGTACTGGTGACATTCGCTGCATTATCTGCATCGGCCTTGACTCCAATCGTTTCTGCCGCCATGAGGCACGCTGCATTTTGCTCATTAAAAGGTATGTAGTATTTCACGCGCCCGCCGAAATGTTTGATGATTGTTTCAACATATACTTTAAATGCATCAACCGTTTCCCGTCCCAGCCAGCCTTTATACTTCCTCTGGAGATTCAGGGGCATATCGAAATGATAAAAGCAAACCACAGGTTCCATTCCCTTTTCAATCAAATCATCAATAAAATCATCATAAAACCCGAGGCCTTCCAGATTGACGGCTCCTTCTCCATCCGGAAATATGCGGCTCCAGCTGATCGAAAAACGGTAAGCATTAAAACCCATGCCGGCAAAAAGTTTGCTATCCTCCTTATAACGGTGATAGGTGTCGATTGCAGCCTTCCAGTCAGATCTTCCCTCTTTCACAGGCCTCACATCGTAAATGCTGAGTCCCTTACCACCTTCGTTCCATGCACCCTCGGTCTGCATTGATGAGACCGAACCGCCCCATAAAAAATCTTTCTTAAAACCCATTTGTATATATCCTCCTTATATTTTTATTAAAGTTCTACTGTGTTTGGCGTTCCTTTTACAATTTTTTCTTTATAAAACAGCATAATCAGAAAACCGATAAGACCGCAGATCGCAGGCAGGATGGCATAGACAAAACTGATTGAGAAATTCGCAGAAGCAGATTGTACTGTCAATGATCCATCATAACCGCCAAGTTCTAAAATTGCTCCCATCAAAAATGAGCCCAGCCCCAATCCCAATTTATCAACGAGACCTCCCATACTGGCATAAAGCCCCTCTACCTGTTTACCGGATTTGCGATAACCATATTCCATACAGTCAATGATAATAATTCCTTTCATACCACTTACAAAGACACTACCGCAAGCGGCAAAAACAGTACATATCGCGAGCCAAACGAGATTGGTTCCCATAATCATCTTTGCCAAATGAAAAACGGCAAGGAGTGCAAACCCGATCATTGCAGTCCCTTTGTTGCCAAACCTTTTTGCCAATGGTGACATAATGACTACAAAAAACATCCCGATCATTGTTACCAAACCAACAATCGATGCCAGCGAAATATCGCCCATGATATAGGTAAAATAGTAACTGGAAACACTGGAAGATCCATTAATGATTGAAAGTCCCGTAAATGCCGCACAGGAAATAAATATGTAAGGATTCTTAAAAAGCAATTTAACAGACTCTAAAAACGAAATTTTCTCCGGCTCTTTCTTTTCTCCATCATCTTCCATTTCCTTCAGGAAAAAAAACTGTGTCAGAGACATGAGAATAGCCGGTACCGCAAAACAGCTTGAAATAATAGTCCAACCATAAGGATGATTCCGGAAAAATCCAACCAGAATCGGAAAGATAACCCCAACCATCATTGAAATGATCGCCGCAATCAGGGCTGCTGCGGAAGTAACCTTCACTCGTACCTCTTCCCTGAAACTTCGTTTCAAACGTACGGCCACTGCGCCATTAATCAATGTATAAAATACGGATTGACATAAATTGTAAGTCAGAAAAACCCAGACAATCTTTCCGACGGTATTAAAATTCGGCACGCTGAAACTCAGCACTACAAAAATCCATAATGGGATTGAAGCCAGATCGAACGGCCTTGCCTTACCCCATTTTGTGTTCGTCCGATCAATGATGAATCCGGCAACAATATCTGTAAATCCATCAAAAATCCTGCTTACCAGGAAAATGATTCCTACAGTAACAGCCGCCATACCGTAGCCCTCCGTTAATGCATACATCAGATTTGAAATAACCATGTAGCTCATAGCAATGGAGGCTCCGCCCAAACCATTAGGAATGATTCCTTTTGCCTTTATCCGCGTCTCTTTTTCTTTCATTACTTTCTCCTTCCTTTTGTGTTTGGCTCGTTTGCCATCCGCATCAACGCCGCACAATCAATACTTCCCGCAATTTTTGCACCGCCAATCGGGTTGGGATGCAGCCAGTCTCCGACATGGCAGGCCCCATCCATTTTTTCTGTATCGCCAGCATCACGAAGCATGGCATCAAAATCCAGATAACTATCAAATACTTCATTGCTGCACACCCATTCGTTTACCTGCCGGCGTTTGGCTTCCATATCGCTGTTCCATACTTCATACCCCTTAAACGGTAATAAGGTACAACAAACTGCCCTGGCACCATGCTTGTGAGAGAGATCTGCCAGTTTTGTCAGTCCCTTAATGACAGCATCCGCATCCACGATCTGATCCGACCGGTTATATAGGATAGGATGGCACAAGTCATTAATTCCAATATGGACAATAACAAGATCCGGACTTTTCTCTCCAAATACATCCGTTTCAAACCGTCTGACAGCCGCTTTACCAAATGAGCCGTACATAAGCGGAGGAGAATCATGCAGAAGCCGGTTCCCGCCAATCCCGCGATTAAAGGTAGTTGCCTTACCGGGGTATTGTTCATACAGCTTTAGTGACAGCGGGTCACTCCAAAACCCCATTTGTGTGATGGAATCTCCGAAAAAGGCAACTTCCCCCATCAGCTCCCCCTGTACCTCCACGCGATCAATACCGTAAATCAGGTTCATCTGCTGCAGCTGCTCTGGTCTTTCTGCAGACGGATTCGCCGGACGAAAACCCTCATCCGATTCGTATTGAATGATGCCGGGCATGATATACAGCGCCGCGTCCGCCAGTGGATACACACCCTCATTCTTTGTCTTGACGCTAATCTCATCACCCGCACCCGCTGATATCAGAATCTTATCACTGTAAATCACGCTGCCGGGCTCAATACGGATTACACGTTCTCCGCCAAGCAGGATATTTTTTGTTTTCTCTCCGACACGCAAAACTGCCGATACCAGAACAAGGGGTTCCCTGCCATTCTGATTGTTAAATCGAACTCGAATTGCCGAACCGATGATGTTGTTTTTCACCTCCAGGTACTGCGTGTGGTTTTCAGCGACGAATGAAAATGATGAAAAATCGCAATAAATAGTATCCCAGGAACTATGCCAGACCATACTTTTCCTCCTCTTCTTAAATCTCTCAATGAGATTGACCTTGCATTTATTCTATATCTGTGCAAATTGTCTATATTGTATTTTTTTGATTGTTTTGGTATTATATTGATAGAATGGAGGGTTTCTTATGATAGATGTGAATACTTTTTGTGAATATTCTTACCGCTTTTCCTATATCCCAATGTACCTTTACGTTGAAAACACCCTGCAGACAGTTTTGCATAGCTTCCCTGATGAAGTTTTCCTTCCTGACGTGATCAAGGAACAATTATTGAGCAATAGCCGCAATATATCCATGCTCGAAACCAGTATACATTCATACTATGGAAAAGTTAGAATAGAAGAAACATCAACTTGCATTATTTTGGGGCCTATATATCCAGGTGAGTATTCAGAGAACACAATCCGAAAATTTTTGTATTCCAACCAAATTACTTCTAAACTTCATCCCCTTTATAAGAAACACCTTCTCATGATCCCTTCTTGTTCCTTGCTCTCGTTCATTGCGCTGCTTCAACAAGTTCATTACGCACTGACCGGTGAAACAGATACTGCTTTGGGCTCCGAACAGTTAATAGAACAAACTATTGATGCCGACCAGATTGTGAATAAATCCTCCGATTTGTCCAATGAGCCGACTCAGATTTCAGAATATCAAATAGATTACTTTGAATCAGATTATCACAATACCCTGTATGATTTTGAAAAAATGACCTTCCCTCTCATCGAAAACGGGGATATAGAAGGGCTATATCGCTTCAGTAAAACTGCTCCTCCATTAAACCTTGGACATTTTGGCAATGATCCACGCATAGACAAGCTTGTATTACTTATTATTACCACTTTCCACTCCATGACGGCTGCCATAAGAGGAGGATTAGATCAGCAAACAGCCCTTTCGCTTGCTGAATTCTATATCAGTAGAGGATTAAAGCTGCACACCCCTTCTGAAATAGATTCATATTCCAACAAAATTGCTTTTGACTTTGCTTTACAAGTAAGAGATATAAAGTATCCTGACAGTACACACCATTCAATACATGACTCTATACAGTTTATTCGTGAAAAGATATACACGAAAATCACACCATCTGATGCAGCACAATACAGCGGATATTCATTAGAGCACTTTTCTCGATTATTCAAAAAAGAAATGGGGTTTAATGTCAGTGAATTCATATCAAGCTTAAAGCTATATGAAGCGCAAAAATTGCTTAAGACCACCAAAATGTCCATAAGCGAAATCAGCAGTAGACTCTACTTTTATGATCAGAGTTATTTTCAGAAATTATTTAAAAAGAAATTTCATATGACACCAATGCAGTATCGCAACTCAAAAGATGATTCAAATCTTGTCTCTCGTGCAGAAGTATCAGTAAAACATAATTGTATGTAATCATGTTTCGCTATATCCTGCTTGTCTTGTGTTTTTCTTGTTATGTTTGGAAATAGGTGGTATAATTGCACATGATAAATATCCACTTAATACGCAATATGGCGATAAGCTGAACGTAGGAAATTTATATTAACTTGTATAGAAGGTGAGGAGGATAGCTATGAAACGTCTTATAAACTGTCATGATGAAATTGTTACATTCATTACATCTCACCTTAATGAATTTCATTTTACCCAACCTCCTCTAAAGCTGGCTAAGTGGGGAAATAGTTTTAATACTTGGGACATAGAGTATGGTGAAATCAAAGGTTCTTGTTTCCATTTTGTTAAAGACAGTAATTTTGGAAGTTTTTATCACTTAGACATAAATCAAGGATTTACAGATGGAAAGATTTTCTTGCAGTTAGGCCCTGTGTATGTTAGCTATATAAAGTACTTTTGGGATACTGTCCAATGCACATATAAACAATTGAACAATAGTAGTTTCAGCAAGCTTTCAAGAATCTCACCTAATTACTCTGTAGCTTCGCCTTGGTTTATTGTAAATAATGACAAAAATGAATTGCTGAAAGCATTAGAACAACTCAAGAACTGGTGTTTTGTACATATGGATGAAATCAATCAATGTTATACAAAACAGCAAACAAAGCTTGATAGAGAGTGTGGCTGCTATCGAGTAGTTAGAAATTATGTCCAAGAACATATTACCGAATTAAATCAAGATAAAATTTACGAAATATATCAATATAAGTTTCCCAATCTACCGGACTATAGTCTTTAATCCGGCAGAGGATTCTTCCGTGGTCGCCCCCTTGGGCGTTTGGGCTCATTGGACTCTGGATTTTTCTTTGGCCGAC
>Ga0153941_1001049_pt1 | contig 11493 bp, 10 predicted proteins | sample TSNJ025MetaG_FD_104733 | JGI IMG/M metagenome (GOLD analysis project Ga0153941, IMG submission 104733) | Attine ant fungus gardens microbial communities from New Jersey, USA - TSNJ025 MetaG | ecosystem: Host-associated > Fungi > Mycelium > Unclassified | place: USA: New Jersey, Brendan T. Byrne...
ATTTTTTCAAAATTAATACAACTTATCTATCTTCAGCACGTTTACTTTCAGGCCTAAAACTTATATTTATACCTTAGCATATAATTGATAGGAGCCGAATAGTAAGCTGAACTGCCATGATTGTCTTGCCGGCCAACATGAAGCGCTGTATGCACTCAAACGGCGCCCGCCTGATAAATTATGCTAATTTTCCCTGTATCAGCGTCTTTGACAATCTTTGCCGTTACGCCATACAACATTCGAATAAAGTCGGGCGTCAACAATTGCTCGGGCGTACCAGAACCGACAATCTTGCCGTCTTCCATGGCGAACAGCTTATCACAATACATAGCCGCAATATTCAAATCGTGCATTGCCGCTAACACAGTTAAGTGGGAGGTCTTTACAATATCCATCAATTGCAGCTGATATTTGATATCTAAATGATTGGTGGGTTCGTCCAAAATGAGACAACTCGTCTTTTGCGCCAATGCCCTTGCGAGCATCACCCGCTGCTGTTCGCCGCCCGACAGTGTAGAAAAGCTGCGGTCAGCAAATGCTGCCAGGCCGACTTTATCCAGACATTCACGCACAATGGCATAATCGCCGGCATGATCGCGCTCCATCATCTTCTTATGGGCAGACCGGCCCAGCAAGACAATTTCTTGGACTGTAAAATCAAAGCTGGCGACATTATGCTGGGCCACAACCGCCATGCACTGTGCCGACTGGCGCAGGCTCATTGCGGACAAAGGATACCCTGACAGCAGCACAACACCACGGGATGGTAATAGTACCCGATAAATACACTTTAACAGCGTGCTTTTGCCACTGCCGTTGGGGCCAATGATGCCGACAAATTCGCCTGGCTTCACTATTATGCTCACCCGTTGAAGCACCAACTGATCCCCCAGCACTATTTCGATATCTGACACCTGTAGCTCCATTTACGTTCTGCTCCCAAAATGATATACTTTTCTCGTCATAAGATAAACAAAAAACGGCGCGCCAACAAGAGCAATTAACACTCCAATCGGCAACTCGGTCTTGGGAAGAATGATACGACAAAGTACATCTGCCCAAATGAGAAAAACAGCCCCGACCAGCGCGCACAATGGAATGAGCTTGTTGTGGTCTGTCCCAAATAACATGCGTACAATATGAGGAATCAAAAGACCGACAAAGCCAATCATTCCGGCCGCATAGACAACAAAACCGACTACCAGTGCACAGACAACCAGATAAGCCTGCCTATAGTGGTGCAAATTTGTACCCAGCGTCACTGCGGTCTCATCGCCCATCAGCATTAAATTCAAAATTCTTGACTGGCTCCAAAAAAACATCACTGCTCCCAATACAACTGGAAAAATAACGGTTAGGCTTTTCCAGTTTGCCCCAGCCAGACTGCCCATCAGCCAATATGTGACACGTTGAATACCATCGATATCATTGGAAATATAAACAATAAAGCTAGAAAATGCCGAACTGACCGAGCCTAGTGCCATACCGGTCAACAGCAGCTTAACCGGGTGCGATTCGCCACCATGACCGGCAATAACCAGTACTGCCAAAGCCATAATAAACGCACCGCCAAAGGCGCAAATGCCAATATAGTTTGCCCCGAAGGCTGTTCCAACTCCGCATAGAATTGCTAGTGCCGCCCCCAGTGACGCTCCTGAGGAAATCCCCAGGATATAAGGGTCAGCCAGTGGATTTTTCATAATGGCCTGCATAACGGCACCGCAAACGGCCAGCCCCATCCCCACGGCAGCTGCCAGCACCAGCCGGGGCATGCGCAGCAGCCAGACAATATCGTAAACCGCCCGTTCAACGCCAAGAGGCTGCACCTCGTACCACGAAAAGTGCTGTAAAATAACATTGTAAACATCAGCCGCTGCAATATGCACCGATCCCATAGTGACACCAATTAACAGCGACAATATCAGTGCGATCAATAGTAAAAGCCCAGTCAATAAGCTGACTGGCTTTGACTGTAACAAAGTTGGTTTCATATCTTAAAACTTCTCCAAATTAGGATATAAACCAGCGGTAAATATGCGGATACCGTCAAGAGTTTGGGTGGCGCTGGCATACATGCAAGTCAGCGGAATAGAATACACCCGCCTGTTCTGGACACACGCTAGGCTGGCCAGCGCTTCTGACTGCAACAGTTGATCGACATATTTTTGGCCGTCATCACCCATATAGGCAATAAATAGTACATCCGGGTTCAGCGCAATCAGCTCTTCGTAACTTACTGTGGCGCCGCTGTCGATAACATCTGCACCCAAGCGGGTTAGCATATTGCCGGCAAGCTGGTTGTTGCCGTATACTGTGATGCGGTGATTGATCATTTCAATTACCATTGTTTTTGGCCGCGTTTTCTGAGCTGTTTGAACAGAAATGAACTTGAATTGATCTTCCATTGCTTTGACAATGGCGGCCGCCTCTTGCTGACGGTTGAATATCTTTCCCATATCGAGAATATACCGATACTCGTCCTCTACCGTCTTTTTGGCCAGGATACCATTGGACGTTGCCGCCATATAAGTAGCGACACTGCGTTCGCGCCAAAAATTGGTTGTCCCTAGCGACTTTTCTAAAAATGTTGAATGCCAACCAAGAATCAAATCCGGCTTTAGGATAAGCACGTCTTCCAGTGAAGGGTTTCGCGTATCGCTGTAATTGGCTTTACTAAATCCTTCCCGGTATTTATAGTCGGCATTTTTAAAAGTTGGCGGTATATCACCGGCACAGCCGACAATACGGTCTTCCAGGCCGAGTGCCAGCAGTGTTTCGATTGAGTTCTGGTGGAGCGCATATACTCTTTGCGGCGCATGCTGAAATGAAATTTCAATACGCTCTTTGTTGGAATTATAATTATCAACAGCAACGGGATAATAGTCACCATTTGACTGCAAGCCCGGTTGAACAGCATCTTTCAAGGTTGTACCACAGGCTGCACAAACGACGAGCATTACCAATAAAGCAACGATACAAATACTCTTTCTTTTAATTAATTATCCCCTCCTTAAGTGCAGAAAATCGCTCCCGATGGTAAACGGCGGCAAGCTAGCTGCTGCCGCCGCTCAGCGTTACAGCTTGTACTGAACGCCGGCCATAAAGCTACGGCTTGGCTGGGGAAATGCACCGTATTTATAAGTGCTGCTAATCTTTGTCTCATAGCTTGTATTGGTGATATTATCGATAACCAAATAAAGCTTAGCATTGGGGTTGAGCTGGTAGTTGGCACCCAGGCCAAGTACAAAAAACCTGTCGTTGGTATAATAACGTGTATTTAGGCCAGAATAAATTTCTCCAAATAACGTGCCCGACCATTTATCTTTACGGTACATGATATCAACTTGATATTTTTGGGTTGGCCGGAATGCATTAATCATCGCGTCAACATTGGTATCGTCCGGGTTATTTCGCCAATTTTTCGCATGGAAATCCTCCCAAACGTAGGCATAGGAGGCACTAATCCCCCAGCAGGCATCAAATTGATGCTTGATGCCCAGATTCAGAGCTTTCTTTTTCTGTGTGGCATTGATTGATCTTGTCGCCCAGTCTTCCTGAGCCTCGTCCCATACTGAGTAGCGGGCGATTGCATTTGACATGTCCAGCAAGCTGTAATTGATATCGGCGGAGGTCTTAGCGGAAAACTGTTTATTCAGGCCAACAGCCCAGTTCTTCCCCTTTTCAGCCTGCAGCTTTTCAAAGCTTGTCTGGTTATCAGAATCATAGTTGGTCAATGGACGGTATACCTGATTCCAAGAAAAATAAGCGTTTATGCTAGGTCCAAACCGATAGTTTGTGTTCAGTCCGAATGTCACTTGGGATTCGCCCGGGTGGCTATTGTCTGCTCCATTGCTGCCCCTTCTATCGATCGAGTTGTAGTGGTTGTAACGTATCGACGGAGTCAGCGTCCATTGGTCTGTCATTTCAATTTTATCCTGCAGCCAGCCATATAGGGATTGCCGTTCACGTGAAGTATAGGTGCTTCGCTTTTTGTCTATTTTTTCATATTCGCTTTCTTGATAACTCCAGCCAGTAATAAAGTGGTGCTTGTCGATCTTTTTCGCCAGTTGTATATCCAGCCCTCTAGCGTTTTCGGCAGTTAACGCTGAATACTTGTCAGATTTGGCGGCGGCAATATTTTCAGGCGTCATATCGGCCTGAGGCCGACCGAACAGACCGGAGTAATCATTGACATGATAGCGGTTGCGGTTCTCATAAAGCCGTACGAAGCTTTCCATGCCGCTGTCATTTTGAAACGTATATTTCACGCTGTAATTATTGGTCTGGCTGCGAGTATAAGAACCTAATAATGCATCATAAAGAAACCAGTTTCGATAACCGACCGAACTCGATCCTAGTCCATTAACATAGTCCTGGTAAAGCTCATCATTAAACAGCCGATACAAAGTGGAATACTCGGGCGCGGTAATTGGATAATGCGCCTTGGAATCAGTATGCGAATAAGAAAAGCTCAGTGCATGATTATCGTCAAATTCTTTATCAATTCTGGCCGAAGCGCCATTATCTTTATAGCGGGTATTTAAAAACCTTACGACCCGCCCCAGCTCTGCATCTTTATACTTGGTGTCACCGCTTTGCTCACGGTTGAAAGAAAAGAAATACTTCAAACTGCCGTCCTGGCTAGCACCCGAATGGGTCAGCGCGTAGTTGTGCCTAGCCCAGGATCCTGTCGCCAAATCCAGTGTCGTCTCCGGCTGCTGCGTGCCTTTGCGAGTGATAATATTAATGACACCGCCGGTAGCATCTGCCCCATAGATCGAAGCACTGGCTCCTTTGATGACTTCGATCTTTTCCACATTGGCAATGTTAGTAATCATCTCCAATGATGTTTTTGACTTATTGCCGACATAGCTTGAAACACTGTTGTCAATTCTTTTGCCATCAACCAGAATAATGACGCTACTGTCGCCATTGATACTGATTTGCTCGCTAAAACTGTTGTAACCATATTCGTGGGCATGATATCCAGGGCCTGAAACTTGTACACCGGGAATGCGCTTGACAGCTTCCTTAATGTTGGCATAATGACGGTCTTCAATTTCCTGGCGGTCAATGATGGTTACATCACCGCCGGTGCGGTAATAGGCTTGCTTACTCTCAAGCTCAGGCTCAGCAACGCTGTCGCCGATAACAACTTTTTCTTCCAGCTCATAGGACGGAACATCCTCCGCCCAAGCCAAGCCACTTCCTATAGCGCTTGCCAAAACCATTGTTGTTAAACATATTGCGAATTTTTCCGTTTTAATCATAATCCTCCCCACCGATCTAAAGTGCTGCACCAATTAAAGCCAGCCGTCACTGACAAAAAAAAATCTTCCACAGTAACGAGGAAGACTCACAGGCTGGTTGTCGCAACTAAAGAGTCAACGTTTTTTATCACTAACGTTGAACATAGTCAAAGAAACGCGCAAATCCCCTCCCCATCGCTCGTAGGTATAACGGTGACTGAATAAACAGGCAGTTCTCCTGGCTCTGGATCATTATTTACCCAAACCTTCCCAGGACTCTTAATCCCAGTGGCATCTCTTGGGTTCACTTCCCATTACAGTGGCGGGACCGCGCCGGCATTACACCGGACTTCCCTATTAAGCCCCTCAGGGCACCTGCTTCACACAATATATAGTTGTTATAAGATTAGCTATATTTCAAATAAATGGTAGCATATAGTCAAAAGCCTGTCAACGATATCCTTTTTTGAGGATGTTTAATTTGCTGCTAAATACCAGGAATTTTAGCGATGAAAGTTTGGGACAATAACAACAAAAAGGAGGAATGCAATTTGGAACAAAAATCAAGTAAGCGTAAGCAAAAAAAGCATCAGCTCCGCCGTAAGTATAAACGTTATGCGGCCGCGCTGGCTGGCGCCGTCATTATGACCGGCGCCGTATTACCAGGTATGCCGGCTGCAACAGCTTCTGCCGCCGCGAGACCTTCAACGCAGCCTTCCTCCACAGCCAATTATGATAACCCGACACAAAATTCATTAGCGAACAGAGTAATCGCCGAAAGAGGCCATCATGATCGAAACGAGCTGGCAAAGCGTGGCTGGCACGAGCATCGGTATAGCTGGCCAGGTGCTAATGAAAACCAAGCATTATATAAGGATGGGAAAATTTATTACCGTAGTGACAGTAACCGTTATTATACCGACAATGACCACTATCTTTCCAGTTATGCCTATTCTGTCGGCAATCCCACAGATGTTGTAATATTAAACGCTGCAACGTATGGTTTTAACCGCTATCAAGATTCATTTACACTGCTTACATTAACAAACAACAGAGCGGTTGTCGAAGTAAGGAAACAAGATACCGGCAAGCTTTTTAATGTAATTTTGGAAAGAAGCGGTGACTTCGGCTGGAGGATTGTTAGGGTCCAGTCATTATAGTGAACTTGTTTCAGCAAAGCAGAAACATCGATGTTCAGGTGGAGAATCTACTATTATCTTAAATCACAGCGAAAGGCTGTCTCAAATAGGTTTTCGACCTAAGAGAGGCAGCCTCTCGCCTGCTCATTAGAGTATGGAAATAAGAGCGTCAGTGAACTTGTTTCAGCAAATCTGAAACATCGGGGGTTCAGGCGGAGACTCTACTCCACCTGAACTAAAGCCGCCTGTAGAGGCGGGAGTCTTGACTCAATGTTTAAGATTAAATTCCTTATTTTCCCTTTACCGCTTTTATAAAATATAGCTCATCGTTTTCCATGGCATTTAAGATAGAGTATCCGGCACTTTGGAGCATTGCAGCGACAAGATTTACGTCAGGCAGAACATCATCCTTAACAGCAGTCGAGCTTGCATGCAACGAATTCACGGCTTTTCTTGAGATATCATGCATAATGATGAGGGCACCACCTTGCTTAAGCATTGCTTTCATTTTTTCGGCAAAAGCCGGCTTGTCAGATATATGAGGAAAAAAATTAAGACAGATGATTTTGTCTAGAGGGGTTTCTGCTTTAAATTTGTTGATATCGCCTGTTATATAATTAATACCGGCAACGTGCTTGTTATTGTCAATAGCACGGGCAATCATTTTGGCAGCAAAGTCAATAGCCGTTATTTGCCCGGTATCACCTACCGCTTTTTTTAAAAACGGTGACAAAACACCGGTGCCGCAGCCGACGTCAAGTACAGTATCGCCTTCACCAAGCGCAGCCATATTTACTAGCAGGTCAAGCTTCTTAACATCTAGCGAACGGATGTCGTCCCACCGTTCGGCTATTTGATTAAAAAAATTCTCCTATCCCATTCGATTTATTACCCTCCCAAGTGAACTTGTTTCAGTAAATCTGAAACATCGGGGGTTCAGGTGGAGAGTCTACTCCACCTGAACTGAAGCCGCCTGTAGAGGCGGGAGTCTCGACTCAATGTTTAAGTTAAATTAGACGCCGCCCATCAAGAACTTGTCCCTGGTGGCTAGTCGTAATACTTACAGTTTATGCCGGTAATCGGCGCTGAATATCCGCCCTTGCATCGGATAGCCGTTTTGCTCGGAGTACTCCTTGTCAAGCAGGTTGGCAATAGATAAAGTAATTGAGCTATCCTCATTTAGATTCCTTGTTGCTGAAATATTATGCACCACATAGCCGCCCAGCCGAATAACATCAACAGTGCCATAAGGGAAATTGGCCGTTTGATCGCTGGTATAATCCATACTATAGTTCAAAAGCCACGGCCTGCTGTCATAAGTATAGCCCAAGGAAACTTTATGCCGCGGGCTATAATCAAGCGTGCCTTGTAGTCCAAGCCGATCAGCACGATTCACGCCTTCTTTTTTAGTATGCAGGTTAGTATAGTTAAGATAAACTTCAGCGATATTGTTAAGCTTATAAGTGTTTTCCCACTCAAAGCCCCAGATTTTAGCATTAGAAATATTATAGCAGGAAAACGGATATTTGTGGGTAAAATTAATATAATCATCGATATCTTGATAATAACCTGTCAACTTCGCAGTAAACGCCGGCGACACTTTTTTCTCAACGCCAATTTCATAACCCCAGCCTTTTTCTGCTTTTAACATCGTATCTTTGCCAAGGGTATTAGCGGTATGGCCGGGTATATAGCCTTGGCGGTTATTTGACCACCAGTAAAATTCAGGCATTGACGGAGCGCGCCATAGGCGACTTATGGAAAGAAAGGTAGTTGTTTCTTCATTATTCCGGAAAGAAAAGTTAAATTTCGGTGATAATCCACTCTCACTATAATCGATGATTTTGGGCACTACTTGCCCAGAAGGGGTCGTATTAGGGGCAGCGGCCCTGGGATCGTCAGGTCCGGCATCAATTTTATCATACCTGAGTCCAATGTTGCCTGTCCAGCGATTATTTAACTTCCAGGTGTCCTCAACATAAAGGCCGAATAAATCAGCTTTTTGCGACGGATAAATATCGGACGCTTTAGACGGTCTTATTTTGTACCAGCCCGACTTGTATCCGCATCCTTTTAAATTCTGTACCATAGCCATAAGTATGCTTTCCTATTGCAGACTGTCCGGCAAGCAGCCAGCCGCTTGATTGATCTGCTGGAATAGTTTTGTCCTCAACTAGCATTCCTCTGCTCATTATAATTAAATTCGCGGCGTTTTTCATTGTTTTTCCAGTAAGTAAGATCTAAGAAGCCTTGCTTAGTATTATGATGGTAAGTAGTGGTATAAGTATTCATAACTCAGGCACGGTTTTAACTGAACCGGGATTTACTATTTTGACATTGACTTCCGAAGTGCTGACTGCCTGCCGATCAGCATCGGCACTGATGATGATTTCCTCCATGTCGTAGCTTGGTATTTGTTCCTCGGCGTAAGCTGAGACTGATGTCAGGAAAATTGTTATTAACAGGCTTAAGGCGAGCTTCTTCTTGTTCATAGTTATTTCAGGTCTCCTTCATTCTAAAATAATCGGATATCAGCGGCTTGCGATTACCTGCAAATGGCAGCTTCAAGTTTTTTGACGAAAAAAGGAACTGTAATAAATTGGATGATAATTTCGGGCAAACCCTTTAAAACAGATGCGCCAAAATAATAAAACGGATCGATACCTATGTTAAGAACCAAAACGAGTCCGTAGTTTATGACCAAAGATGCCAGTCTGCCAAGGATCATAGCCAAAAACAGCGAAAGCAAGAGCGAGCTTTTTTTGTTTTTGTAAAAATATCCTCCTACCAAACCATAAGCGCCGAGTTCAGCAGCCATCGCCGGCATAACTGGCATAAGCGGCGGCATTCCTGTTGTCAGTGAGCTTATGATAGGAGTTAGTACTCCCACTGCCAGCCCGGCTCTTGCTCCCAAAAACAGACCGGCAATCAAAACAGGTATATGCATCGGCAACAATATCGTGCCTGTAATTCCTGTCAAGTGAAAAACTACGGGTAAGATTATGCCAAAAGCGATAAATACTGAGCCGATTAACATTTTACGGATACGAGTCATTTTTGCCTCCTCATATGCGCAAAAAGCATACGCCAAAAAGACCTCTCATTCTTTGAGAAAAGCCTTCTTGGCGTATATTTACTGCGTTATTTTATTCACTGTCTTTGAGCTAAAGAGAGACTTAGCTGCAGATGGATTTTTACCCCATCTGCAGTTTTATTCGACCTTATCCAGGGACTCCAGCCGCTCTTAGCTCCCGCTTACAGACGCCGGAGCCTTAGAGCGGTAGTCATCGATTAACGAACCGACCTTCAGGTCGGGTAACGAATACTTAGCATACCCGCACTTCATATTTATGTATATTTTCTGCCAAAATCCGACAATTCCTGCCAGTTTAATTGCGTAAATAATTTTTTTCTTATAAAGCAAGGTTTACAACTCCTATTCACTCTCCACTAGATGGCATTCTCGTCCGCAGTAGATTAAAACGATCATGCCTGCCGAAATTGATCGTTACGAGCGACTGCAACTAAGGCAAAAAAAAAGAGGGTCATAAAGACCCCTGCCAAAAGGCGCAAGAACATAAGGAGTTTTAGAACATGGCAACTTATAAGAAAACTCCCAACTGCTGGCAGTTGGGAGTAATTCTACAGTAGTATTAAATGAAAACTCCTGGCTTATACCAGGAGTAATTTCAGCAAATGTACATAGTTTGCCTGACAGATGTAAGACAAACCGTGTTTCAACTGTAATCTCCTCCCCATACCTCGTGGGTGAAAACGGTGACTGTCAGTTAGGCAGTTCTCCTGGCTCCGGATCATAACTTGCTTAAACCTTCCCAAGATTTTGGTCTCAGTGGCATTTATAAGCTCATTCCCCATTACAGTGGCGGGACCGCGTCGGCATTACACCGAACTTCCCTATTAAGCCCCGTAGGGCACCCAACTCAGATATTCAGTTATTAACATTATATCGGACAGTCTCCTCTTTGTCAAGATTTTCAAATCAGGTACTTGGCATATCTTTGTTCTATGACATTTATGTAGCCGATAAACTGCTTACAAAGCCAGGGATCGAGCTCTGTTCCGGCACTGTGCTCGATTTCAAGCAAGGCCTGCCCGCTGTCCATATTCCGTATATGTCCTCGCCTGTTTGTAATTTCATCAAACACATCACAGACTGCAATCATTCTACTCAAAAACGGAATTTCCGCCTCTTTAAGCCCCTCCTGGTAACCTTGACCATCATATCGCTCATGATGATAGAGAATAACTAGGCTTATCTCAGCTAACCCCATCGCCTTAAGCAGCATCTCACCGTATTCCGGATGAAATTCCAATACGGTCTGTTCCCGCTCCGACAATGCCCCGCTTTTGTTTAATATATCTTTAGACACACAAAACTTACCGATATCGTGCACCATGCCGCAAACAAATGCTTTGTTCATTTCCTTGCTGGAAAAATCCATGTAGGCGGCCCACTCGAGCATATGCATAGCAACACTTTGACAATGTCTAAGCGTGCCGGCGTGATGTTTGCCAAGAAGTGGCAGCAGGAAATCAATATTCTTCATTTTATCCTCCGTTCTTAATTGAGCTTTTGCGGTACGAACGCCAATTTCCCGCCATAAAGCCAGACCGGAGCAGGTACAGCCGTTCAAAACAAAAACTCCTGACAGTAGCCAGGAGTAAATTCAGCATTCCCACTTGTACAAAAGAATAGCATCAAGCTTAAGCAGGCAACTGTAATCTCCTCCCCATACCTCGTGGGTAAAACGGCGACTGTCAGTTAGGCAGTTCTCCTGGCTTCGGATCTTAGCTTGCTTAAACCTTCCCAAGACATATGTCTCAGTGGTATATCTTAAGCTCACTCCCCAATACAGTGGCGGGACCGCGTCGGCATTAACCGAACTTCCCTATTAAGCCCTTACGGGCGCCTAACTCTCTATTATGCAATTGTTCAGGCACGCGTTTCCTTGATTATTTAAATATACTGAACAGTCCATAGTTTGCCTAAAAAAGGGATTCTAAGAAGCCAAGCGTTTAGCTGTGTCGAGTTGCTTGGCACGAATTATTGCAATTATAGGAAAAAAAGAGGAATTTTTAAAACC
>Ga0153941_1001050_pt1 | contig 11482 bp, 12 predicted proteins | sample TSNJ025MetaG_FD_104733 | JGI IMG/M metagenome (GOLD analysis project Ga0153941, IMG submission 104733) | Attine ant fungus gardens microbial communities from New Jersey, USA - TSNJ025 MetaG | ecosystem: Host-associated > Fungi > Mycelium > Unclassified | place: USA: New Jersey, Brendan T. Byrne...
AATCGCCCCTAATCGCCCCTAATATATTATGACCGAAAATTGAAAAAAAAAAGCAACGAAAATTGAGGTATTTGGTATAAAAATGGTATAATATTATATAGTATTAAAAGAACAAAATTCGAAAGGAGTTCCGAAAATGGAACAAACAAAATTCGGTTTTAAACCGTTAACAAAAGCGAACGAAAAGTACGACACATTAGAAGGTAGAGTAATCGCAATCAAAGATATTAAAGCGTTAAAATATATTGACGCAAACAAAAAAGAAATCGGCGAAAACGAATATCGAGAACTACTTCAAGACGGAGTAAAAGTTGGCAGAGTTCGAAAACTAGTCGGACAAGTAGCAACACTAGTAGTATTAAACGAAAGCGATGAAGAAACATTTATTAAACTAAATACATCGTTTGGAACCGCAAACAATATGAACGCTGAAGAATATAAAGTTCACGATGGAGAATACGCAAAAGTTACGGGTATCTTATTAGAAAATCCGGTTAAAATTACGCTCGACGAAAAAGGTAAAAAAGTTTACACAAAATGTAAAAACGAAGAAGCAACATTAATTCAGTATCGAATTTGCGGAATTACGAAAGTTGAAAGGGTAGTAGATTAATTCTACTATTTTTTGGTATCGGCAATGAGTTGATTAGACGAAATGCTTAAAAAGCGCGAAGAAAAAATTAAAAAAGAAAAAGACGAAAAAGACGAAAAAGAAAAAGAAGCGAAAAAGAAAATTATCGACGAGTATAAAAAATCGGAAGAGTTTAAAAAAGATGTTGTTGAAATCGTAGCGAACGAATGGCATAAAACCAACGACGACCGAACAGACACTAAACAAGACGAAAATGAAGAAAAAGACGAAGATTTAGAAAAGAAAGGTAAAAAGAATAAACCGCCCGCTAAAACTTTAAAAGACGCAGAAAAATTAATGAAGAAAAAGGAAACGAAAGAAAATGACAAAAAGTAATATTAATTATACTAACCAATCCGAAATGACGCCAGAAGCGGTAGAAGCAGTATCGCAAGCGCTTCACGGAACAGCGGTAAGTAATTTAACAGAAAAACAAATGTATAATGTTTACGAAGAATTGTCTAACATGGTATATAAAACGCAGTTTATCGAATTGCAAAATGCTATTCCGCAAATTAAACAATTCTTTGTGGACGAAACGAAATTCGGAGAAGGTTATCGCCAAATTATGGTCGATGTTCTTCGTGTTAGCGATTTTACAAAAGAAGAATGATGACCTAGTAATTCTGTTACAGCGACAGCGCGAGAAGTGTTCGTTAAACAGCTTATCGAAGTTAATGTTCGCGGTGATAAAAAAGAAACCGATTTATTTAAAAAATTCAAAGACGCGGGCGAACTTGCAACATTTATTAATATGCAAACCGAAGCCGCAAATAAAGCAATGGCAGTATTTTATCAACAATTAATTTGAAACATTTTACAAACGAGCGAAAACTTCACTTGAAGTGTATTATCAGCGCGAGATGCGAACGGAAAAGAAGACTCTAACGCAACACAAGAATGAATTGATAAAATGAATGGCTTCGTTAAGTTAGTGCGGCAAGGCCTTCGAAAAAAGAAAACAGTCGAATACGAAGTACTAAGTACTGAATTGCGAAGCGCTAACTATTATAAAAATCGCGCAATGATGGTATCTATTATGACTGATATCGCATTAGCAACTGAAAAAGTTAGAACCGATAACGCGGCAGGAGATGCTGGAGACGGAAAAGTATATGACAGTAACGGACAATTAGTAGACGCTTATGCGTTCCATTCTAAACCCGCAATCGAAAATATGACATTAGTTATTAATCAGAAAACGATGATTAGTATGAATGTTGATGTTAGAGCAACGACATTCGATAATAGTTTACTTAAACTGCCTAACACGAAAGTACTACAAATTAGTTCCTTGGACGAAAATACTTATAAATTAATCGACGATAGATTGATTCAAATCTCTCCGAATTACCGAGTGTTTGGAGTATTCCCGAGAAACATTTTCTCGTTAGTGGTATTAGCGAACTATGTCGAAAAAACTTGACTTGGGTTTAACCCTTACTTGTTCGGTATCGAAGTTACAATGGTTCAAAAAGTTGTAGAAGAAAAGAAAGCGAAGACAGAAATTGAATTAATCGCAGAAAAATTATTAGAAAATACTATTACGCTTGAAGAAGCGGTAAAATCTGTAAAAGAAGAATTAGCGAAAAACGCAGAAAAAATCGAAGCATTAGAAAACGCTAAAAACGACAAAACAGAAAACGCAGATAAAAAATAATGGCGTTCGAGATTATCGAACAAGCGCATTGAAGCACGCCGATTACGACTAGCACTTTTAGATTAGGCGCTAGTCTTTATCAATCGACGATTAAACCGTTTAAAGACGATGATTATACTTATAAATTGTTCGTCCGAATTAAAACTATTATGACCGGTATGTTTAAATCGAAAACAAATTGTTTCGAATTTAAAGAAATCGAAAATAGTTTATTATCTTATTTATGAACGATGCAAGAATTGTTTGTAATTAAAGCGAACGGTAAATATGCTTGTTGAGAAGTCGTCCGAACATATTGAGAAACGGGCGAAAGAATTGTCGAAGCGCGAATATTAAGAGACGGTGACGAAGGTGTCAATAAGCGAACATATTTATTCCGAGACGGTGTTCACGGGGTTTATGTTATGTGAGATACCGAAAGACTGTCTAGTTATTATTTATGGTGACCGATTTTACACGCATTGTCGAATATGTTAAAAACCGCAAGAACATCTTCTAAAATGGACGCGAAAAGATTTGTTCGCGTGGTTAATCATACTAATAAAGCAGTTCTTGAAGCGGAACGAGAAGCGTACGAAAACGAAAGTAACCCTTTCCTTGATATTTATAAGAAAATTAATACCGAAGATAACGAAGGTAAAATGGTAGAACAGAAACCGCAAACATCTACACAGTATCATTCTATTACCGCGGATAGTAAAACGAAACAAATTTGAGAAAATATTTGAAATCATCGAAACTTTTGATTTTCGATTGCGGGAATTCCCACACAAGATAAAGACCGAAACTCCGGAAAAACCAGTACTGAAAGCGTTGTCGAAATCGTAGACAATTTATACCAAACCGAAGTTACATTAAGAAATTTAAATGTTTTAGCGCAAAAACTTTGAAATTTATACGCGGACAAGATTGAATTTGTTAACACTATCGATTTAGCGAGCGTGTATGTTCCCGAAGAAAAAGACAACGAAAACGAAAATGAGGAAAGCGAAAATGAATTACGAGATAGTTAGACTAAAAGATGTTGATAATTTTGTAACCGATGCGGCGGTAGCGGTAAACAACTTTACTAAATTAAAACCCGAAGACGAAATTTATAAAGAAAGTAGTTATTTTTGACCGTTTACGCTAATTTTAGAATTCTTTTACGCTAAATACAAAAAATATGTTATTAATGTCGATAATAGAGACGAAATCGAAGATTGAAAATCTTTATTTTTGTTAAGGTTTATTAACCGTCTGCCCGTTCTTTACGGACGTCAGAAAGCGTTTACAAGCGAAATGGTTCAAAAAGTAAACGAAAATACTTTGAATAACTCTGTTGAGACTGACACTAAAAGCGGTATCAATTCTAGCGATTACGCTATTAATACAGAATGAGAAAAATTCGGGCAGTTAATGAGAACCGATATCAAGAACAACGCAAAAAATGTTTACCAGAATATGGACGCAACATTTAAATACGCTGTAGACCTATATACTGAAAAGTGACTAGAAAGTTTCAACGATTTATTTATATTCTACCACGAAAGCGAAAGGAGGTGATAAGTATGGCGAACGAAAACGATGTTAAATTAGCGAAAGTTATTTTGAACAGAGTGTTTAAATTATTAGTATTACTAGGCGGGTTAGCGTTATTAATTTGTAGCGCAGTTATTAAAGACTTAGACGAAAGCGCTAAAATCACTATGACAACAATCGGCGCAAGTATGATTACTGTTGTGGCGGGTTTGGACACGGCGAAAGAAGTAAAGGAAGTTAACGATGTTAGAACTAATATGAAACGAAAATAAATTTTTCAATAATGTTAATACCCTAATTTGTTTCGAAGACGAGAATGAGGGTTCCGTCTTCTTCGACAAATTATTTGAAAACGCGTCAAAATTTGATATTTTACCGCGAAACAGTAAAAACAATACTTTAACTTTTGTGTTAGATGGAGGCGTTCGTAAATTTAATTACGCTCGTTTCAGAAACAAACTATACACTGTCGCAAAAGCAAATACTATATTTGAAAACGAATTAGAAAAAAGCGAATATTTATTAGAATTAGACGATATAAACACTGAATTATTAACTATTCCGAAACTTACCGAAAATATGACGGAAGAAAATTTTTTCCTTTACCGAACAAATATGGTGAATATAGAAAATACGCAAGATAATCTGTTACGATGTTCGAAAGTATGCGAGAAAATAGATAGTGACCGAGTAAATGTTAAAGAAAATATACTTCCAATCGCGTTGAGAGAATCTGAAACCGCGTCAGGTTTAGACGAAAACGAAGAAAACTGTGTTTTAATATTCTACATTAAACTGGTCGGAAAACTTACGACAGTTAAAACCGCTATAAATATTTTTAGTGGTATCAACCAAAGCGACACTAGTTCTATATTATTGCAACTATATTTAGCGAACGGTTTTACTAGTTCCGATTTCGAAAAAGTAGATAACGCGTTAAACCAAAAAGCGCTGATAGTTAACGGTGAAATAGTTCCATATGTCGCGCTGATAGTTCCAACCATAAGAAACTTTAAAGAATATGTTAAAACTAACGGACAAGATATACAGAACCCTTTTACCGATTTAGAAGGAGTTTTTAACCGCATAAGTGCTTGGGCGAACATTCAAACCGAATTAGGTGAAATAAAATTTGATTTTCTTCCGCGAAGAACCTTTAACAAATGAAAAGAGCAAAAAACGATATTACCCGTTTTGACCGCCGGAAATGTAAATTTTTTATACCAAAATGTCGCAGGTTTTATATTCGCCGCGCCGAGTGGTGTTACGGGTGGTAATAGTCAATCGTCTATACCTAATTTTCCGTTGTTAAAAACCTGAAAAAATGAACTGAATAAAGACCATTTAACATACGCTCATAAACAACCAACATTATATTCACAAAGATGAACCGAAACCGAAAAAATAGATATGTCAGTAAGCGAATATCGTTTATGTAATGTGGTTTTACCTAGCGCTTGCTACATCGAGGTTTTTAAAAAGAACGAAACATACGAAGAAACCTACACCGGAAGAAATAAAAACTTAAATACTACCGCGGATGTTCCGGTATCAGTATATTTAGACCCGCAAAGCGCTAAATTAAATCAAACAAATGAAGCGGTTAGCAATGGTATAATTCAAGCACTAACAATCGGTATCGCGTCTATGGCGGCTTTTGGGGCGCCTGCTATCGCATCGATGGGCGTATTTTTAGGAGTGAGCGCGGCGGGTGGAACCATCGGAAGCGTTGTTAGGGGAACCGCGATATATTCTAAAAGCGCAAAACCTACTTTACACGGGGGTTTTAACACGACCGGCAACGAAAAGAAAAATATCAACTATTTTCCAGAAAACGGTGACGCTTTCCGGCGACTTTCTGTGTATATGTTTGAATATAGTTTAACAAAAAAAGAAATCGAAATAATAGAAAAAGACCGACAAAACAAAGGCGACTACTATAATAAATGAGCGACAATAACAAGAAAAAATATTAAGACCAAGGTATATATCGAAGGAGAATTTGTCTCTTTTCGAAAAAATATAAAAAATGTCAACACAGAAAATAGAATAAAAAAATTAATCGAAAAAGGAGTATGAATAAATATTATGGCAAATTTTAAAACGCTGGGTGGAAGAACCGTAGTAGGTAGTAGTGTAAACGCAACACTAAAATTATCAAAATTCGAAAAAAGTATCGGAAATGGGTTAGACCGCTACGAACAAAATTATTCGACAAATAGCGCGACTTCTATCGGTCAAAATAATGACAAAGCGACAATCTCGTTACGGTATGCCACCGTCTTAGACAACGAAGGCAATTTAGGTGAAATCGATAACGAATTGTTATTAGATGTGACACTTTCAAACATTTACACCGATGATACATATGATACTATCGCTATTTACACAGGACGTAAAAATGAATACCAAGGAATTCCCGAGGTATCAATCAGTGTAAACCGAAAAGAAATTGAAATCGCCCCGGGGTTATTTTCGAAAACAATTAACTTTAAAATCGAAGGAACAAAAAATTCTTCCGACTCTAAAGTATTAGTTTACGCTGCGATGTATAAATAATAACGAATTTTGAAAAATATAACAAATATATGGTATAATATTATAGTAATAGTTTAATAGAATGTGCTATTACGAAACTTGTTCTTTTAAATCGAAACTCATAACTACAACAAAATGTAAGCGTTTGTCTTTTATGGGTTTCTTTTTTATATGTTTGTTGAACGAAAAGGAGAGAATAATGAACGAACAGATTATCAAAAACTTACGCGATAGCATTTTAGATATCGAAAACCTTAAAATTAATTACGGTAAAACAGAATGAATTACTGCGACAGGTGAACAACAAGCGTATCGCAGTTGTATCACAAATATGATGCGAAACGATGTTAATGATATTTTAGAAAAGAAAGCGAAAATTCAAAAACTTTCTAACTTATTAGAAGACGAAATTAATGACGGTAAAGAACGAAACAAATATTGATTAATCGGTTGACGTAACGCAATCGATAATTTACGATTTAAACAAGAAAAATTTTAGGAGTGAAAAATGGAAAACGAATTACTTTATAATAACGGAAAAGAATATATTTGCGGGTTTATGAAAAATCATATAAAATGTAATCGCACCGCATTTAGAAAATTAAAAGGAACAAACCGATACATTTGCGAATTGCATATTAAATATATCGAATTAAAACGAAAGATAACAGACCTTAAAATCGGTCTTGAATTGTTAAAAAAATACGGCGAAAGTAATTTAGCGTATGAAGAATTCCGTGCGGAAGAAGAAGATTTACTTTATGAAAACGAAAGAGTATTTAAAAATGTAGAAACTGATTTAGGTTACACTAAACAGTCTGCGGAATTAAAAAGATTTTTACCGTATGTCGAAAAAGCGAGCGTTATTGCCGAAAAAGCAAGAGAAAAAACAAGTCAATTAATTATAAGAACAATTTATTCAAATGATACTCTAAACGAAATATGACCGACTGACAACGATTCTTCTCCGAAAAAGAATACAGAGAAAGCGTAGACAAAGAGTTTCTTACCGAAATAGACACGAAAATTTTCGAAAGTTTAAAAGGTAAGAAATTTTTCGAATTAAAAGACTTGCAAATAATACCGAATTTTGAAAAATATTGATTCCGAATAATTGAAGCGGAAAAAAATGTTGGTAAAACGAAACAAGTGACTGAAATATTATGAGATGTTCAGAAAAGCGAAACAAGAAAAATTATGTTCGGAAGAAAGACCCGAGACGAAATGAAAACAGTTGGCGATGCTATGAATAACGATACCGCAGGAGTATGACCGTTTCGAATGGGTAAAGGTAATAATTTATACGATAAAGAAACGGGGCGCCATTGTGGAAAGTTATTTTATCTAAAAGGCGCAGGTTTAAAACCGTTCGCCAGTAATCAGTTTCCCGATTACGACGAAGTGGTTATCGACGAATATCAATCTAGTTCCGAAGACAAAGAATTAACTAGGTTAGTTCGCGAATTTATCATTTTCTTACTAAATGTCAAGCGAGATAAACCGAGCATAAAAGTAACTCTGCTGGGTAATACTTATTCGTTGTTCGACCCGTTTCGAATATACTTTCAGACAGATTACTCGCAAAAATATTTAAAAGACGAAAAACGCGGAATACTTATTCTTAATCTCGCGGGTATTTATAAAGGCGTAAGTAAAAAAGGTAATGTGTCGAATTTATTAGACTATGATACGAATTTAAAAAATTTTGTTAACGGTTCGACGAGTTTTGACGATGTTAGAAATATATTACCGAAACCGTTATTTAAAAAATTAGTGTTGCGATACCAACTGGTGATAAACAAAGAAGCATACGCAGTATATAATTTAACGAATGGTCTCGCTATCGAAGATGTTAAAAAAATATATTTAGAAAATGAAACATACTGTACTAGTTTAAGAGACTTGGCGCTAGTTCCAAACGGTATGATAATAAATCAAAAAGAAAACTTTGACGTTGGCGAAGAAATAATAAATTACATATATGAAAACCGTATTTTATACAACACCCCCGAAACTTTAAACAAAATAACCGCATTCTTTAATGTGTTTATGAGTAAATACATAAACGAAATAAATAAAATTTATGGCGAAATTTAATAAGTATAAAGAAATGGGTGTTCGGTTAGAAAATCGCGGAAAATCGAATAAAGAAATTATAAAAGAACTACGAGCGGAATACCGCGGAACGAATGAATATTATAGAAACGATGACTATTTAAAAAAGAATTGAAAAGCGTATGGTAAAAAGAACGAGCGTTTAGATTTTAGAGAAGCGTTAAGAGTATATGACCCGACAACGGTATCGTTAACTACTAGAAAACGGTCTCTTAAAAATATGCCGAAAATGTATAAAACATATACGAAAAACACTAAAATCGACTGGCGACAAGACCCGTCAGGAAAAGTAACAATTGACGAATATTTAGTGAATAATAAAAGGTTCACCGAAAATCAAATTAAAAACAACTTAGAATTCGCAAAAGATTTTAAAAGAAAAGCGAGAAATGTAAATACTAGATTTAAAAACGCAAACAAAGCGATTGATTTATCGCAAACAACAATAGAATTTGAAGGCAAAAACGAAGGTTTATTTAACCTGTATGATATGCGAATGAAAGAAACCGACAGAATAAGAAAAGCGCAAATAACTAAAAAAATTAACGAGGCGTTTAAGCAACTTAAAACAGTTAAAAGAAAAGATATTCTGAATACGAAAAAGAAAGTAATAAAACCTTCAATCGAAAAAATTAAAAACGGTCTGTTAGTAGAAGCGTTAGAGGGAACTTTTGACACTACAACATATGATAACAACGGAAACACTGTAAAGTGAAAAACTGCGGGAAGCGACCCTAGAATTATTATATCGTTTAACATCGCAGAGCATAACGGTGAAATTATGCATAATCAACATATCGCGCAACTAGAAGAACAAGATATATCTACTACTGCGCCAGAAAGTGAAGCGCAGTTAGAACTATTCTATGCCGTCGCTTAAAATAAAATCTAGGTATGCTTGCGATTTTGAAACATCTAATAAAGATGGAACCGTTAGAATGGCGTCTTTTATACGCTACCAGCACAACGGAGTATTTATAGAATTAACTCCTAAATCGGTAGATAAAGTTCATATAACCGAAAATATTGAAAAGATGTTAGACTGAATAGTGGACGAAAACGGTGAGGGCGGAAGAATAGAATTGTGGTTTACCAATTCGACAAAATTCGATACGCACGCGATATTAAGAGGTTTTTTAACTAAAAACGAATACGAACAAACAATCGAAAATAGTATAGAAGATAACGAATTCGCTTTATTGGAACCTACAAAAATAGGAGCAATGACCGTTAAATTTAAATACTACAAAACTTTATTTATAGTTCGCGATATAAAACTTTATATAAGTTTATCGGTTGCCGAAAAAGGAAAAATGGTGGGTGTAGAAAAAGGCGGTTTTAAAGAAACAAATTTAGTGTGGCTATCGAAAGATGGTGAAGTTGATTGAGATATATTCGATTGAGAAAAACTGGACGCGTTAGGTTGAGAAGCGATTACTTTTTATTCGAAAAAAGATGCTTTAATAGACGCTTTGTATAATATAAAACATTTTTCTTTGTTGGGTTTTCCGAAAAAACTAACGAAGTCTGGCGAAGCGTTTAACGCCGCAGACGAATGAGTAAAAGAACAAAATCGGAATGAATTCGAAAAAATGTATTTAACCATCGAAAACAATAAAGATGTATGAACGAAACATATTCAAGGGGGACTAAACTACACGAACCCTAACGAAATAATGAAAATACACGAAGATTGTTTAGAATTAGATAAAACATCGATGTACCCCGACAATATGCGGCAACCTTTACCGACAGGAGCAGGTTCAGATACCGGAACTCCCGACGATTTAAAACTGTTGAGAATAAGAATAAAATCGATAAAAATGAAAAATGAATTTTATCATAAAATCGGGCAAGGAATACTGCCTACGAATTATTTGCATATAAACGATGGTTTTGATTTTGAATACACTACGCAAAACTATGCTAAAAGCGCAAAAAATATAACTATCGAAAAATGAGAACAGGAATGGGAATGGTATAAAAAAATACACGATATCGAATTCGAAATATTGGAAATAAAATATTTTAAAAAAGCGACACATTTGAAACCGTTTATCGAAACTCTATATTTAAGTAGAGATGCGGAAAAGAAATTAATAATCACCGACCCCGAAAATGCTTTAACTCATGATGTTATGCAAAACGATATAAAAATAAAAATGAATTCGGTTTTCGGCGTTCTATTAGAAAATCCTAAAAAACAGCAATATTTTTATTCGCGCTATGAAATGGAAATCGGTGACGAAATACACGATGCGAAACATAAAAATTGTATAACTGTTGTAGGTAAATCGAATGTTAAAACTAATGAATATCATCGTTATCTAACACAAACTACTCATGATAAACCGTTTAGAAAAAATCTATATATCGGTAGTTATATAACTATGTTGGGACGAATATTTATGTACCCGCATATGTTAACAGGTAAACTTTTAAGAATCGATACCGACGGTTTTACCGCTATGAAAGATTGGGTTATTCCCGAAAACTTTGTCCGTGATGGTTTAGGCGGTATGAAAATCGAATATAAAAAAATGAAAAAATATTTTATGACTGTGGGGTCGAAAGCGTATTTTTACAGCGACACAAAAGAATTCACCGAAGAAACTAGCGTGACCTTCAAAGGAATTCATAAACTTAATATCGAAAAAGGAACTAGATTAGATAGAATAAACTGAGCGATTACAACAGGTAAAGTTAAAAATCGAAGATTAGTGAATTCGGGACCGATAATCGAAAATAAAAAGAAATATTTACGAAAACAGGCTTTATATTATGAAAGGTTAAAAAAGAAAAATGAAAAAGAAAATTCCGAAATTTAAAAATTTACAAAGCGTTAAAGAAAAAGCATATTTAGATGTAGAACGAGCAAGTATTAGTACTGCGAATAATGACTTCTTAATCGAAATATGTAAAAGATTAGCGAAACATTAAACAGTATTTATTGTTCGGCGCGCGCGGCGATATCAACCGAGTTTCGGTTGACTGACCGAGCGTGTTTTTATATACCT
>Ga0153941_1001051_pt1 | contig 11465 bp, 17 predicted proteins | sample TSNJ025MetaG_FD_104733 | JGI IMG/M metagenome (GOLD analysis project Ga0153941, IMG submission 104733) | Attine ant fungus gardens microbial communities from New Jersey, USA - TSNJ025 MetaG | ecosystem: Host-associated > Fungi > Mycelium > Unclassified | place: USA: New Jersey, Brendan T. Byrne...
ATGATGGTCCATCTGACCAGAAGTGAAAGAAATGAAATGAAAAAAGTCAAAAGAGCGGAGGAGGGAGAGCAGAAGAGGAGCGAAGAACAACGTCCCATCAATTATCTAATTAATACAATGTATTTATTCTCGCACCTCCGTATTCCGACCCGCAGTCCAGTTCTCCTCTGCCAGATATGTCGACCACATTCTCTGCATTGTTCTAGTCCTCGTTGGCAGGTATGGATTCAGCTCGTCGGCTCATGTGCGAGGTTCATATCTATCCGTCTTTCTGCAGACAAACCGATATTAGCTTTTTTGTCTCACTTGGCATCACTTTACGTGATTCTCCTCTATGTCGAGTCTCTTGACATTGTCGAATAGAAATCCAATACAAACGTGCTTGCACAGTCGGTCAGATGACCTGCATTATTTTTGACTCCGTACAATACAACAACAAAATCACTTTACATCCTCTCCAACGGTCTGATACTCAACAGCTTCATTCCTGCACCAAGCACCACCTTGGCCTGTTCAAACAAAAACAACTTTGCTTTTGCTTTGTCCAAGTCCGGTTCCCCTTTCACAATCACGGTCTCCCACGCACTCGACACCGCATGTGTCAATTTGAACAAATAAGTGACTACTCCACTTGGCTCATGCGTCTTCAGTGCTGTGAGTACAACGTCCGGGTATTGCCCTAGCAAGAAAACAATATCCCTGGCCTGAGAGTATTGAGAGAGAACGTCCGTGTTGATGTCTGATGGTGGTGGGAGAGGGAGAAGATGAGGATTTTTACGGCCCACCGAGGCAAGACGAACGTGTGCATATTGAAGGTAGGGACCTGTGTCACCTTCAAAAGAGAGCATACGTTCCCAGTTGAACGTGTAATTATTAATCCTGCCAATCTTTGTCAATGACCAAATCATGAAGCGAAAAGATGGAAATACCTCTTGGCAGCCATGTCCTGGATTTTAATCCCTGAAATTCCAACCTCCCGACTCGTTAGTTCAGGATCCACAACCGCTTTATATTTTTCTTCATTCTTCTGCATCTGATCATGCATAACCTGTGTTGCCTCCTGTATTATCTGATTTAAAAGTACAACAGTACCCTTCCGCGTACTCATTCCTTGCACAAGACCGTAATTGATGTGCATGAGATTTTTTGCCCAAGGGTATCCCATCAGTTCAAGGACTTTGAAAAACTGTGCGAGATGGAGATCCTGCTGTGCCGAGACGACATAAATCATCTTGTCAAACTTGTATTTATCATACCGCTCGATTGCACCACCGATATCACGGGTGAGGTATATCGATGTTCCATCTACGTTACTCGTCAACCACGTCTTTCGAACTTTGGAAAAACTCAAACTTACCTCGTTTCCTAACAACAGCCTTGCCCAACTTCCACTTCTCCAAATTTATCAATTTGGCACCATCAGAATCCTCAATTAACCCCATCTCCTCCAGCTTTTCCAACGCTTTATCCATACTCTCCTGCTTGACGGCGCTCTCTCCTGTATAAACATCAAAATGCAACAGTGAAATCTATGCCCTTCTTTCCCCATGCGGCACCAGGATGCACCTGTTCAACTGTCAACCCCAGAGCATCGCCCACAATTTGGGCAATCGCAATTCTGTATGACTCCAACGCAAATTTTGAAGGATCCGTGCCAAGTACAGAGGGTAATGACGTCCTAGCAGGGGCTGCAGACATCTTTTTCGTGATACACGAGTTGAACAAAGTGGAGCTTGTAGAGAATAGATGAGAATAGGATGGAAGGGTATGAGGGTATCGCTGTTTCTTCAAGTTTACCCCTAGTCTTGAAGGATATATAAAATAGCGAGAGCGGTGGAGAAGAGAAAATGTTTCTTTTTGGAAGAGGATCAAAGCCAGATTAGGACCGATAAAGCTGTTCGAGTCACATTTTTTGACGCGAAAATAGGTATCTACACGTGACTTGATATTCTAGGTCGCGTGACGTCATCTCACACTATCCTCTGTTTCTGAGTATGCTTGTTCTTGAGTACGTAGGCAATAACAATTTCAACTTGACGACTCGACTGAACAGTGCAGCGAGTGCGCGATGCATTGATTTAGAGCTGTGGTTGTGAGTAACCAGCTGGCGCGAAAGCTGGTTATATCGAGCTTCAACAGTTCTAAAAGAGAGTGATCGGATGTATCCTCCACAGTGATGACGTAGAAATCTGTCACTATGTGTTCATGTCTGAGTTGCAGACCCAGTGGTATATAAGCCGTGGTGAATTCATGGGTGCCCTCATTGATATTACCACATGTCTACCAATCCCAGGTTCGTATATGCTGGTCTGCCTCTGTGGATTCAAACGTTGATGTTATCTTATAGTAAAACTACCGGTCAACTCCTTGCTTCCAAAGGCGGCTTGCAGGAAACGGTACGTCTTGACTAGTTTCCTTATCGGCTTGCATTGACTTTCTGTGGCTTAGCTTGGTAACCTCACCGGCTCTACCAGCCTCCAGCAGCATGGCAAAGAGGAAAGTGCCAAGGGCCAAGCTGAAGAGAATCAGGCCAAATCTCAAGGTATCGTTGAAGGTGTGAAAGAACAGGTTATGGGAGTCAAAGACTCGGTGCTTGGCTCAATGACTGGTGACAAGTCCCAGCAGGCGCAAGGTAAAAATCTGTCTAGGGGATATTGCAGCGTGATTTATGTTTGATTTAGGCAATGTGCGGCGCGAGAAGGGTGAAACTCAGCAAGATATCAATCGTAATTTCTAAGCGAGCGTAACGTCCTAGTCTGTCGAATGTCTACGTGTATCAGTAACACTTTTGAATCAAACTAATCGATATGGCGGTTATTTTTGTGCCTCCTTCCACCACCATCATTACAAATCACTCCGCTATTGCACCAACTTTCTTACCAATTTTCTATCAGAGTCTTGTGAGAAATGTAGTTTAAAAAAGTTCGTAGAGTTTTGTATGTAAGATGTCTTTTTTTGACCTGATTTTTCATTCATCTGGCAATGCATCCTTCCATAAGCATAAGGCTTGCTCCGATGATTGACATATTAGGTCATGCCACTCAACATTTTATGCATCAATTTATGATCAATTTATGGAGTCTTGAAGCTCGTACCTGTTTCACCGGGCTTCTTTCGCTCCGATGGACCCAACCCCAAAATTTTGGTCAGTTGATCAAAAGTGGCTGAGCTGCTATTTAAGGACCGTTACCAGTTGCTGTGAGATCCATTCCTTGCCCCTACTACTTCACTATGCGATATCATACATTTCAACAATTCGAGGAGACATCTGACGCTATCGACAAAGGTGAGTTTTTTTTTCTATCCTCAGAGGCTGTTTGTGAACTCGAGAAAAATGTAGTCAATGAGTTGAAAGGCATGCTTTGGGATTCACAGGCTCAATTTTCGAAAGAAAAAGATACCTCGGCTTTTAGGCAATACCTTGATGCCTGCGATCGGGTCAAGCTTTTTTATCAGGAGCAGCATGGTTCGTTGAGGTGAAGTAAATGGATGCGTTGACGATTCTTAACGGGAGTGTATAGCTAAGCAAACGCTCGAATTCAATGTTGAGATCCGAAAGCGTTTCAAGGAGTTTTGTCATGCAGAGATGGGTAAGTTATCATCCATCCTTGTGCATCGATCCGTGCTTCTGATGGTTTTTTTTCCTTATCGTAGGTATCTGGGAAGCGATGGAGCTTCTGAACACGATGCAAGACGACTCTGACCCAGATGTGAGAAGGTCTTTTTTTGCTAATATTTAGGAAACTGAGGTGTTATCGCAAATAGACGAGCGTGACTCAGATTGAACATCTCTTACAGACGGCGGAAGCTATTCGTCGAGACGGTAAGCCGGAATGGATGCAAGTCGTCGGTCTTGTGCATGATCTTGGGAAACTTCTTGCGACCTTTCAGCCTGAGTGGGTGATTCAAAAAAAAGTTGTTATCATTGCCAAACTCATCCATCCATCCTTATCGCACAGGGGCCAATGGGCCATCGTTGGAGTGAGTAAATGTCCGTTCTTTTTTTAACGAGATTTCATTAAACTGGTTGACAGGACACCTTTCCTGTTGGCTGTCGATTTTCGGATAAAAATATCTATCCTGAAACGTTTTCGCTGAATCCGGACTCTAGCAACAAACGGCTGGTGACTGAGTGTGGGATTTATGCACCTCGCTGCGGCCTCGAAAACGTCCTCCTCTCGTGGGGTCATGACGAGGTGATGTCTCTGTCGAGGTGCCGGTTCCAGCGATCTTCTGATTCTTTTCTTGTTTCAGTATTTGTACCTTGTCCTGAAGGACCAATGTACTCTCCCCAAAGAGGGTCTCTGGATGATCCGTTATCACTCCTTTTATCCGTAAGCCCCATATCTGTCGGAGTCGGCGCAGCCTAACTAATCGCTTCTAAGGTGGCACAGAGAGGGCGCTTATGATTATCTTTGTAACGAAGAAGATGGGCGGGCACTAGCTGCTGTGCGGGCGTTTAACCCGTATGACCTCTATAGTAAGAGCGATGACCCGGTAGATCCGGAAAGGTTGAAGCCATATTACTTGGGTCTTATTGCCAAGTTCTTCCCCGAGAAGCTCAAATGGTGAATAAGCCACAACTTCTTAGACTGTTGTGTTTCTTCGCCATGTCACTTAACCTCAAGTATACAAGTACGAATAGGTAGCCAGCCGCAGGTGACACTTTGATCGGTGGGCACACAAGCGACGGTTGAAAGGACAATAAAGCTATATATTATGATTATTGGTGAACATAAGCTGAAGGGATCACTCAAGAGTTACCTAGGAAGTATCAGATGCACTACGAGAATGACTTTGTGGGGCCAGCTTAGTCAGCAACTTCATATCTACGCGTCGACACCGTGCTTTGCGATGCCTTTGGTGCGTATAGAAGTATGTGACTTCAAGTCATACAGGTGAACTTCGATATTCCTCTCCGTAAGAACACAATTCAGATCCATTGTAGAGGCCACCAGACAATCGGGCCTTTCAAGAACTTTACTTCGGTGATTGGGCCGAATGGTGCAGGAAAATCTAATCTCATGGACGCCATATCCTTCGTCTTGGGCATAAAGAGTATCCAATTACGAAGCTCACAGCTTAAGGATCTTGTGTACCGCGGTCGAAGACTTGCTAAAGCGAGTGCGGATGGGTCTATGGTTCAGGACGACGACGATGACGACGACGATCAACAAGAAGGGGAAGGAACGGCCAAAAAGGCATGGGTGCTTGCTGTATACCAGGACGAAAACAAAAAGGTGTGGAAATTTCAAAGAACGTGCGTTCTTTCTTCTCTTATACATCATACATCGTTGACGCCCATTCAGCATATCGACAGCGGGTGTATCGGAATACAAGCTGAACGACAAGGTTGTAACTTACACCGCATATAATACAGCTCTCGTATCACACAACATCCTCGTCAAAGCCAAGAATTTTCTTGTGTTCCAAGGAGATGTTGAAGCAGTAGCGCAACAATCCCCACGCGAGCTCTCCCGTCTCATTGAGCAAATTGGTGGATCGCTTGAACTGGCAGCGGAATATGAAAAGGCCAAGGAAATGCAAGATAGAGCGACAGAAAATGCAACGTTTAACTTTAACAAACGACGAGGCATTGCAGGTGAGATTAAACAGTACAAAGAACAAAAGGGCGAGGCGGAGAGGTTCGAACAGCTCGTTGAAAAGAGAGTGGGTCTGGTTGCCAGAAAAATATTGAAGTTTTCCTTACAGTTAGTTTAGGACGATCTCATCCTTCAGCGTATTCTCTTCAAGCTGTTCCACATCGAGGAAGGAATGACCAGCAACTCTGATACCATCATCAAAAAGAATAAGGAACTCAAAGGATACCGTGACGAACGACGTCAGCACGAGAAAGCACTCGAGGCTGCAAGGGCAGACCAAGCGAAAGCGCGAGGAGCTGTTATGCAGAAGGAGAAAACTATCAAGAAAACTGAGAAAACTCTCAATGCGAGAGTACGTTTTTATCTTCATGTCCCTTTTTCTTTGTTGAGGTCCTTTAGAAACCAGATCTCGTCGCACTCGAAGCGCAAATCACACATATAACGCGTAAGATTAATAGTGCCATGCATAACCAAGAAGAAATTGCGAAAACGGAAGTAAGGTTGGCTCAGACGGTGCAAGGGTATGAGCGTGAGTTAGTAAGTGTAAAGCGAGCAGCTGATAAGGCTCAGGGTATGCCTCTCCAGAACTCGAATTGCATTCGTGCTCAATCTCTGTTTTGTTGCGCAGAGGATCAACGGCGTAGGTCTCGAAACAATGTTGCTCTTAGTGAAGAGAGCCTGGAAGAATACCAGCAATTGTGGGTCTCGGTAATCGATTGATATTCCAAGATGGCTGAATATCGAGGTTCCAGGAAAGCTCGTGCGAGTGTTTTAGCGGTCGACGAGCGACAGAAACTTGAGACACTTACTCGAGATGAGAAGACTGCTAATCGGACATTGGTGCAACTTTCGGAAAGACAACAAGGTCTTGAGGAGAAGATAACAGTGCGGAAGAATGACTTGACTGCGCAGGCTGCTAGAAAAGAGGAGGTTTGCTAGTCTTTTTCTTGATTCCTTTGATTTGGCTCTCTTACTGTCATTTGATAGTTGGAGGATAAAATAAAGTCTCTTCAAGCTGATCTTGCACGAAGCAAATCCGAGCTTGATAAACAACAATCTGAACGTGTTAGGATAGCGTAAGTTTCTCCCTGCATGTGGTCCATCTATCAATCTGACATGCGTGCCTACAGGAAACTCGAAGCTGAAGCAGAGGAGAAACTGCAAAATGTTTACGCACAACTTCTCCAAGCTGGCGTAGACAGGAACGAAAATGAGAGAGAGAACAAACTCAGAGAGACGCTTGCGAGTTTACAGGAGCTTTTTCCTGGTATGTCCATGTCATTTCCTGTTCTATGGGTTCTGATGATGTTTTGGGAACAGGAGTTCGAGGTCGGATGGTTGATCTGTGTAAACCCACTGCCAAGAAATATGAGATTGCCATCTCCGTCGTGCTTGGTCGGAATATTGACGCTATCGTGGTAAACGAAGAAAGAACCGCTATAGATTGCATCGAGGTTCATTTCCCTCCTTCCTCTCCAATTCCATTGATTTTGATCCGATTACTTAGTACATGCGTAACCAGCGTGCAGGCCAAGCAACATTCATTCCTCTCGACACGATTCAAGTGAAGTCTATCAGCGATAAATTCCGGGCATTCACAAAAGGAACAAGGTTAGCTGTAGATGTGGTGCAATACGAACCTGCGATACAGAGAGCTATACACCATGCGTGTGGGAATGCGTTAGTTTGTGATTCAATGGAGGTGGCGAGATATGTTTGTTATGAGAAGGGTCAAGAGGTGAAAGGTGTGTGTGTCATTATTGTGATTGGTAATGATTTGGAAGTACTGAGTGCGATGTAGCGGTGACATTGGAAGGAACGATTATTCATAAGAGTGGGCTGATCACTGGTGGGAGGAGTACGCATAGCCCGAATAAAAAGTGGGATGAGAAGGACGTGCAAGGTGAGATGACAAGCTTTTGCCCCTTGTACCAAATTGAAGTGTTCACTTCTTTTCATCATAGGTCTCATCCGGGTTCGTGATGGTTTGATGAGTCAGTTGAAGGAACTGGGCAAGCAAAGACCACGTATGAAGACGGATGAGAATCTCTTGGCGGAAATTTCTCGTTTAGAGTCTACGCTGACTGTTTCCCGTGATGATCTGGTATGAATTGTGGTCTTCGTCAATTCTGATCAGATGGTTGATTTGATTTGATAGACGGCTTGCAAGTTGCGCTTTAATGGCATTAAAGAAGAGTTGCGACAGCTTGAACATGATCGCAAGTTGAACACACCAGAGCTCAAAAAGGTCCGTCTTGCATATACTATTCAAGAGAAAAAAAACAATTTTCGCTGATGCTTCGGTGGTGGATAGGCACAAACACAATCCTCGGCCATCCAAAAACGTATTGGTGATATCGCCGCTGTGGTACATGAAGCAGAGGACGACGTGTTTGATACATTCTGCCAGAGAATAGGAGTGCAGAATATCCGAGAATACGAAGAACGTCAGATGAAAGTTGCCCAGGAGGAGAGTCAAGCCCGGTTGCGATTTGATACGCAGATCGCTCGTTTGACGCATCAGTATGTTTTCTCTTTCTTATCAGAACAATATTTTGATTATCTTATTATTGTTGGCATCAACTAGGTTGGCATTTGAATCTGAAACCCTCACAAATACCCGTGAACGCCTTCGGCGCCTCGAGAATACTATCCAAACTGAGAAAACTAATCTTGAAGGTCTCAATACTGAGAAAGAGGTGATGCAACAAAAGTTAGCGGAAACGGAAAGAACGATTGATGAGCTAAGAGAGGGGATGAATGAGTTGCAGGAGACATTAGATCAGAAGACGAAAGTCGTTGAGCAGATGAAGAAGGTTAGCGCGAAAGCCGCTAAAGTGCTTGATGCGGCGTTGAAGGAGATTAGTTCTTGCGTAAGTTGTTTTGGTATTGACCAAGTGATTGATGTTAATGATTGCAGAATGATGAAATTGAGAAGCTGGCCTTGGAGAGGTCTTCGATATATAGGAAATGTCGGTTGGAAGAGATAAAGTTGCCTTTGAAGGCTGGAAATCTGAGAAATGTTCCTATGGAGGAGGTAAGTCGTTTTATGCTACCAAGGGGCAGGCAATTAATGTGGTGGCGTCCTCACTAGAACCTCAGAGAAGAAGTGGCGATGGATGTTGACGAAGACGAGAATGGCACCCAGGGGCCAAAAGCCGTCGCAGATTATGGCATTGAAGTCAACTTTGATTTGCTGGGCGATGAAGAGAGAACGGGAGATCCTGCCGAGATTGTTGCCCAGTTTGACAAGGAAATTGCAAGCTCCAATAGTGATATCGAAAGGATGGCGCCGAATATGAAAGCGATAGAGAAGTACGTGGAGTCTTGCTTTGGTACACAAAGTTTGTGATGTTGATTTTCTTTGAGACTTGATGATGTTGAGGCTAAGTTGGCTGAGACGGAGAAGGAAGCAGACAAAGCGAGAAAACAGTCGAGGAATGCGAGGGATCACTATAATGAAATTAAAAACCAGCGGTGTGTTTTTTTTTAACGCTTGGCTGAGCTCGTTCGTGATACTTAATGGTACTTGGATGCAGCTGCGAATTGTTCAACAAGGCATACAATCACATTTCTGATCGCATTGATCAGGTTTACAAGGATCTCACTAAAGGCAAGGCGGCTCCTATGGGAGGCGTTGCTTATCTCAGTTTGGAGGATAGTGAGGCAAGTGTCGGACGATCAAAGTTGCTTGCGGGTGAACTGAGCTATCATATATCAGGAACCATACTTAGGTGGTATCAAGTATCATGCTATGCCTCCTATGAAACGATTCCGAGATATGGAGCAATTATCTGGTGGCGAAAAGACCGTTGCAGCACTCGCCCTGCTTTTCGCCATACACAGCTACCAACCTGCCCCGTTCTTTGTTCTTGATGAAGTTGATGCTGCTCTCGATAATACGAATGTTGCCAAGGTGGCGAACTATATCCGGACACATGCGTCGGAGAGTTTCCAGTTTATTGTGATTAGTCTAAAGGGTTCGTTGTATGAGAAGGGACATTCGTTGGTGGGGATTTATCGGGATCAGGATGTGAATAGCTCGAGAACGTTGACGCTAGATGTGAGTTGTCTCTTTTTGGTTGAGTGTTCCTCGTCGCTGATGAGCTGGGGCTTTTTTTTTTCTAGTTGACGCAGTATGATGATTAACTTATTTTAATACCTCGAAGGACTGTTTATGTATTGATATACGGTATAGACTAATACACACTACCATTGTCTAATCTTCGCAACTACAGGAAAGCGATCTTGGTCGTGATCTTTGGAAATCAAGCCCAAAGACGTTTGATTCTCATCAGAGTGACACCTGTGTGAAAGCGAGGTCTCCTTGGTCTCAAGGCATACATTTGGTGCAAGTTGTAGCTGTCATATTATCACTATCTCAATATTGGGGTATAGTGTCAACAGCAAAATTCAGTATGAGGCTTCCGAACCCATATTCATTTCCTTCCAAAACAAAGAACAAAAAGAGGTCGTCAGGGGATAAGAGTAAGAAATGTACACCTATATGTATAGATCCAGGGATTATTAGCATTAGAAATAAATAACCAGATTAAATACCGTCAAGTATCATATGTAAGGAAAAAAAAATAAATGGACGTTCAATATCAAAGCGGCTAAATAAGAACAAAAACCCATGCTCGATGAAGACATGAAAGATGGCTGGGGTGGTTAGAAAGGGCTCTGACTGTCCCCCCCCCCCTAAACATGAGCACCCCTACCCAAAGTCAGGCGATCTGTAGAATTCAAGTTTTGTAGCCCCAATGGGCGGTCCTCCCCTTCCGAAAATGGTGGTTGACCAATAGCTTCATTCAAGAATGCAGATATGCCATGGCTTGCAGGAGGGACAGGGAAATCGGAAAGCCCGGACATGGTTGAGGTAGAATAGGAACTGCGGACCTCGTCACTAGATGGGGATAGGAGACCTGATATTATGCGAGGGCTTGGAGACGTGAGGCTACTGTAGGTAGAAGGAACTTCAGAGTCGTAGTCGACGGGCACGGTATCGAGGGCCGCGGTTGATACGCTCTGGGGACCATCGATTTCAGCGCACCCGGTGTGATAACCCAGTTGACCAGCGCAGGAGCTTCGATGATCCGTATCCACTTCAGCAGGTGTCGCTACTTCGACTTGCTTGACATGGAGTACCTCTGCAAAACAACAATCAATCTCTCTTCTCATAAACGAACAGCTGTCTGAGAGACGCTAACCTGTTTCATTTTCGCTCTCCGTGGCCTCAAGTTCCTTTCCGGTTTCAATTGAAGACATTGAATGCACATCCTCAGGCACGTTCTCTTGAGGCTCAAAGGGAAGTGAGAATCCTGCTGGTCCATGCTCATTGATGAGGCGGCTCTGTGTAGGTCGTTCGAACAGAAACTCCAGGCTTGTATCTTTGGGCTGTCTCGTAGTCGGGGATCGCGACGATCCAGTAATAAAGCTACCGCTAGATTGAGAGTACTGATACTCTGCACGCTCTTTGGTGGAGATTTGTTCATAATCTTGGTTCAACTCTCCTGCCAAGGAAGCAAGGCTACTCGTTGGATGTTGACGAGATTCCAGGTCGAAGGGGATGTTAGAAAGTTGAGTTGGTGATCCATCCAAACTGAATTCGCCCAGGGATGCGATCCGATGAGGCTCCTGCTTAGCGGTGTTTCCAGGCTTGTAGATTAAGTCCTGGAATCCACCAAGATCATTCGGACCGCGAGGCCGAAGCAGGCGTCTGGTTAATGAATTTTCTGGGTTGTTTAATACTGACGAAGCGAGGTCAGCCTTCGCGGTCCGAATAAATTCTGGCAATCTTGGGGTGTACTGGTGTTCTAGTGGAGAAGAAGCTAACGTATCAAGGGTTTCGGGGGTCCAAGG
>Ga0153941_1001053_pt1 | contig 11439 bp, 14 predicted proteins | sample TSNJ025MetaG_FD_104733 | JGI IMG/M metagenome (GOLD analysis project Ga0153941, IMG submission 104733) | Attine ant fungus gardens microbial communities from New Jersey, USA - TSNJ025 MetaG | ecosystem: Host-associated > Fungi > Mycelium > Unclassified | place: USA: New Jersey, Brendan T. Byrne...
CCGGCCGCCGTATCATGGCGGGTCATCATATTCTCCAATTCCCGTTCCAGAATAAAACGCACTTTATCCGGATCATTGGCATCAACAATCATCAGAACACTCTGTTTCAGAAACGGATCCTTGAGTTCCTCCGCTTTTTCTTCCAACGCCAGCAAACCACTCTGCCTTGCCACCATTGCCAGGTCTACCAGTTGATCCACCAACTTGGGAATATTATATTTTTTTCCGCGCAACAGCACGCCAAAATGCTTCGGTATGTCCATCAGAACGGACATCGGATAACTGGCGATGACCGCCGCAAATGTACCGCCTACGGTAATCAATATACTGGGAATGTCGATAAAATTACCAATCTTATCCATACCGATGCCGTTTACGACCAGCGCCATACATACCACTATTCCTATCAGTGTCGTTAAATCCATTGCTACATGCCTCCTGTGTAATTCAATTCAAGCCTACCTCACTGGGATTTGTTATCGTAAGTAACGCAACCTTGCACAAAATATGAGATTTGCTGCAAGATAGACTCGACTGCATCTTTCACAAGGTAGTAATCTCCGTTCACCATTTTTATCTTTGTCTCCGGAATTGATTCAATAAATTGAATCTGAAAATAGTTGAGATAGATTATCTCACCGCTCAAACGGGTTGCTCTTATCATATATCCCTTTCTGCATAAAATCATTCAGGCTCCGAATCATGAGAGCCCGAGCCTGAATGATGCGGTTAAAACTTATTAACGTTTCATATTGACCAGCTCGTTGAGAATCTCGTCGCTGACCGTGATGAGCTTTGAATTGGCCTGGAATCCACGCTGGGTGGTGATCATCTCGGAAAATTCCTTGGCCAGATCCACATTTGACGCCTCCAGGTAGCCGGTCATCAGTTTGGCAGTACTGCCGCTTCCCGGTTCTGTGGCCACACAGCTGCCGGCATTGTCATTGGGGTTGGTTTCATAATAATATCCGCCGCCTTTGGTGAGACCTTCCTGGTTCTGGAAGTTGGCAACTGCCACTTTTCCCAGGGTAACCGTTGTTTCCTTGTCAGAACTGTCTGTAATAGTCGCCGTAATGATACCCAGGTTATTGATTTGAATACTGCTGCTGACAGCAAGGTCAGCTTCCGGAACATCTGCCGAAGACGTCCCGTCTTTCTTCGTCATACGCAGAGGAACCAACGTTGTATTGTCATAGGAACCGTCGTCCTGGGTCTGAAAGCCCATAATATAGTTGTTGTTGCTGTCAACGATGAAGCCGTTGTTATCTATTGAAAACTGTCCTACACGGCTATAGGAACAGCTTGATTTTTTCAGCTCTTCTGATGTGTTGTTAACCGGCGAGTTGCCTGGGCTGACAATAAAGAAGCCCTGCCCATTGATGGTGGCATTAAATCCGCTGGTATAGGACGGTGTGCTGGCACCCATATCCGTGCTGATGGAACCGGTCATGGTACCGTAACCAAACTGGGCTGCGTTATTACCTGCTGCATTGGCATTGCCCCCGGTTGATGCCGTCGTCGTCTGGTACATCGCCTCTTTAAAGCTGTAGCTCTGGGCCTTATAACCGAAGGTATTAACGTTTGCTATATTGTTACCAATCACATCCAGTTTGCTCTGATGTGCACGCAGACCTGCTACTGCTGAATCCATTGCTCTTAACATACTTGTTATCCTTTCTTTCTGCCGTTTTGCCCGGTGCGCTTCAGGCACCCGGGCCAGACACCCTTAACGGTCCTGCCTACATAAGAACGGCGCTGTCAATATTAGTAAATATCTTGTCTTTCGTATCTTCCTGGGACATTGTCGTCACGACCACATTGTTGGGCACATTAACAATGAATACACCCTCTCTGCCAATCACCGCCACATCCCGCGACCCTTTTTTACGTGCTTCCTCCACCGCATGTTCCAGGTTGGCCATCAACTGATTGTCAACCTCAATCCCCCGTTCATCCAGGCGCCGCGCCGCATGCCTGGAGAAATTCAGGCTGTCTCGCAGTTTGCCTTCCAAAAGCGTCCCAAAAGCCGGCTGTTCTCCTTTCGCTGGTTGTGCGCCCGCAGGCTTATCCACCGTGGAGACAGCTTCATAATTTAAATTATGTAATCCGTTTATTCCCATAGTTTCGCCTGTAAATGATCATTGATCTGCTGGCTTGCCTCCTTATCTTCTTCTGCATACGGATCTTTGATTTTTCCCATACCGAGAAGATATGACAACGGATACTCCTTATCGTCGCCCGCCAGCTTAAAGGACGCAGATCCGCCCATCAGACTTACGGATTCAACGGTTCCGTAGATGACACCGACTGCTTCCGGCTGACCGTATGGACCATCCTCGGTCTTGGCCACCGTAATCTCCTGTCCGACCAGTCCGGCCGCATAAGTCTGGGTGGTTACTGCAGTCGAAAGTTCAACGGACTCGGTCATGGCACTCACCGACTGGACCATCGCCATGTTAGTCAGCTGCGCCATCATCTCACCGTTATCCATCGGCTTGGTCATATCCTGATTGGCGAGCTGGGCTGCCAGTAATTTAAAATAACTGGTGATGGAGAGCGTATTTTTCTCATTGGAGCCAACGGTATAAGACCCCTGCATATAGGGATTCGTAGTTCCGCTTATCTCACCTGCTGTTAGGTCTGCCATAATTTCCTCCTGTCTACACAAGCCCCAGTCGGAGCTGTTGTACAAATGAATCGGGCTGATGCCGGTTCTGTTGCTTCTGCGGATTGTGATTCTGCCGCTCCTCACTGCGTTCCTGACCGCCCTGACGCCCATCCGGTTCCGGCTGCGGTTCCGGGGTGTAGACGACGGTTTGCTGTCCGGTCCGTTCCTCCAGAATCTGGACAATCTCGCCCGCCTTCTGGCTTAACAGTTCCAGGGTTTTGGGATTGGATGTCAGGATTGACACCGCTGCCCGGCCTTCCTCGTAAATCACCCGGATTGTCATCTTACCCAGCGATGCCGGCTCCAGCTCAATCGTCATCTCGCCATCGCGCTCCGGCAGGTGTGCGGCGATTGCCTTGCCCACATCTTCCGGCAATGTTTCCGGCGTTGTTCTGACCGGAACTGCTTCTGACGGCTGCCTGATATCCGGCGCACGGCCTGCCAAGGGGGGTTCACTGACCTGGCCTTTGTCCGTGTACACCGTCTCCTCCGCCGCTTCTTTTCGCACCGGACGGCTGTCCCGGCGTTCCGGCTGAACCTGACGGGCTACCGCCTCTGGTTCCTGCCCGCCACGTTCTTCGTGGTGTGAGACTTCAACCCGATTCCCATTTTCCATCGGCACGGCCGCATCAGCCTGATTGTCACTGTGTTTCGTTTCTTTAACCGTCTCAGTATCCTGCAGCAGCGTCGGAGCAATATCCTTTTTGCCACTGTGCGGCGGCACTTCCGTATCGACCTTAAAGTCAGCAGCAACAACCGCTTCCCCGGAATCACCTGCTTCAACCGGTGCTTGCATATCTTCGACGACAACCGACTCCGGTGCCGCGGCCATCACCGGCTCATCCGCCGATGCCGCGGCAACTTCCGGCCGACCGCATATCTGAATCTGATTTTCCGTCAGTTGGCCCAGCGCCAGCATCAGCATAGCGTCAGCCGGAACCGCTTCATCGCCTTCCCATTCAAGTCCCAGGCGGCTGATACCGGTTTTTCCCGTCTCCGTTTTCGCAGCCGCCGGTTCCTTTGCTTTCAGCAACTGCTCATTGCCTTTTAGCAGCTCCAAAAAGTCGGTTTTACGGCTTCCCTCGGCTGTTTCCGGCACTCTCATCTCCCGCGGTGAACGTGAAAACTGAATCATATCAATGTTTACCATGCTTCCACCTCCTTTCTTCTCTGTCAGTATTTATAATTAGCAGCCGTTTCCGGCCGTAATTATCATCTTCTTAAGCTGACCCGGCTGTCGGCCGCCATCAAGGAGTGAATCACAAATTCCTCAGCAAAAGCTTCTTCTTCCTTCATCTCCGCTTTCTGGTACTCACTCAGCCGCCGGCCTTTCAGTTTTTCAAACTTGGAGGTATCCACCTTGGCAACCACCACCTCGTTCTTCTTCTCCGCCTCTTTTTGTTTCAGGATCGCCAGCTTTTCTTTTTCCTCGTCAATCTTCTGTTCCATCCGCTCCATGCACATATCATATAACCGGCACTGGCCGATGGAGCCCCCGGCATACTTGACCTGGTCAAAGTCTTCCGCGAAATCACTCTGGACGGTCTTTAACGCCTCAATCTCACCTTTCTTCAGATTGACATCTCCGAGAATTATGGCGTGCTCAGTCTTTAAATGATCCAGAACCTGGGTCTTATAATCGAGCACCGTATCCAGACTGTACTTAAACCGTTTCATAGCTCCTCCTCAGTATCTTTTTATCCGACAATGGATTGCATCAGCTTTAGTGTTTCCTCATAAGAAAAACTGCCGTCAATCTCCTGTTTTAAAAAAGCATTCATATTGTCAATCCTGGCCACCACATCATCCAGGGCCCGGTTTGTCCCCTTCTTATAGGCACCGATGGAAATCAGATCCGCATTTTTATGATAAAGTGCCAGCATGTTTCGAAACCGCGACGCCAGATTGCGGTGCTCTTCACTCACAATTCCCACCATCAGACGGGAGATACTGGCACCGATATCGATCGCCGGAAAATGATTCTCATGAGCCAACTGCCGGCTCAGAACAATATGTCCGTCCAGAATACCCCGGGCCGTATCGGCAATCGGCTCATTGGTATCATCACCCTCGACCAGAACGGTGTAGACCCCGGTGATGGAACCCTGATTAAAATTACCGCTGCGTTCCAGCAGCTTGGGAAACTCCGCATAGATAGAGGGGGTATAACCCCTGGCAATCGGCGGTTCCCCAATCGCCAGCCCAATCTCCCGCTGGGCCATGGCATAACGGGTCAGGGAATCCATCATCAGCAGCACATCGTTGCCCTGATCCCGGAAATACTCGGCGATCGTCGTCGCCACCAGCGGGCATTTCATCCGCAGCATCGCCGGTTGATCGGAGGTCGCCACAATCAGCACTGAGCGCTTCATGCCTTCCTCGCCCAGATCCTTCTCCACAAACTCCAGAACCTCACGGCCACGCTCGCCCACCAGGGCAATCACGTTGATATCGGTCTTGACGTTTTTGGCAATCATCCCCATCAGCGTACTCTTGCCCACGCCGGAACCGGCGAAGATTCCGATTCTCTGGCCCTTGCCGATGGTGTTCATGCCGTCGATGGCTTTGACGCCGAACTCCAGCCGTTCGCTGATCGGCGGCCGGCTTAAGGGGTTTGTATAAGGGCTGTTGACCGTATAATACCGGGTTGCCTCGAACTCCCCCTTGCCGTCAATCGGCTCGCCCATGGCATTGATAATCCGGCCCCGCAAAAATTCACCAACCGGCGCCTTTAAACGGTGTCTCGTGTTACGCACAAAGCTTCCTGATGTGATACCATTGGTAGCTTCGTAGGTCATCAGCTGAATCTTGCCGTCTTTAAATCCAACCACCTCGGCCGGTATCTGGCGGTTCTGCTCATCATCGTAGATTTTGACAATATCCCCAATGCTGGAACGGCCTCCCGAGGCTTCCATGGACATGCCCACAACATTTTCTATTTTCCCGATGCAGCCGACTGTCTCTGACTTCATAATCAGCTGCGGTATCTTTTCAAACATAGCCGCTCCTAAATTCCGATATTCTGCAGGATTTCCTTGATATTCTCCAACTGGGTATCCACGCTGATATCAATGATTTCATCCGGCATTTCAATAATGCAGTTGCCGCTGTGCTCCTTATCCATCACAATAAACTTGATGTTATCCGATAAGCGGGACAGTTCACCGATGACATCTGTATCTGTCTCCAGGATCATCTCATAATCTGTTTTTTCCATATAAATCTTGACCCAGGCCGTCTTTTTCAGCCGCTCGGTTTCGCTGATAATCATCCGTTTGATGATCTCGCCGCTGGACTTTAAGCTGAGATGAATCACTTTTTCCGCCACCGCCACCGCACAGTCTTTCAGCTCTTCCAGATAGGTCCTGAGACATTTTTCTTTGGCTTCCGCCACGGCATTTAACGCCGCTTCCATATCCCGGCCAAGTTCTTCCATCCGGCTCTGCATCGCCTTGCCATGGTCCAGGATCGCCCGGTCCGCGCCTTCCTTAAAGCCTTTCTCATACCCGGACTGGTAGCCCTCGGCGGCGGCATTCTCGCGAATCTGCTCCGCCTCTTTTCTGGCATCCTGCAGGATCTCCTCCGCCATCTGATTGGATTTGAGCATCAGCTGTTTGGCATCGTTTCTGGCTCCTTCCAAAATCCTGCTACTCTCATGGTAGGTAGTGCTTTCAAGGCTCGCCGACCGCCAGTCCGATGTCAGCTCGTCCGGGCGGACGGCGGAATTAACGGCGGACGGACGTTTCTTCCCGGGAACGGCATCCGACTGGTCAGGAGGTACAAACTTATAAACATTTACCGTTTGATCAGATTTCACAACGCCTTTAGACGATAACATTGTCATCCTCGCCTCCCTTGTTGATGATGACCTCACCAGTGTCCTCAAGTTCCCTGATAATATTAACAATCCGCTGCTGTGCCTCTTCTACATCACGTATCCGAATGTTGGTCGTGGTCTCCAAATCACCCCGGACACTCTCAGCCATCCTCTTGGACATGTTGTTAAAGAAGATTTCTTTCATCTCATCAGAAGCGGTCTTAAGGGCATAGACGATATCCTTGGAATCGCACTCCCGGACAAAACGCTGTACGGAACGGTCGTCCATATCCAGAATGTTCTCGAAGACAAACATCTTGTCGCGGATACTCTGGGACAGCTCGGGACTTTTCTGGTCCAGTTCCTCAAAGATACGCCGTTCATTGCCGCGATCCACATGGTTCATAATGTCAGCTACGAAGTCGACACCGCCGAGGTTCATATTGTCCTCACTGGTTATGATCGTCGCAAACTTGCGCTTCATCTCTTCTTCCACAATCGCGATCGCTTCCGGTGAAACCCGGTCCATATTGGCAATTCCTTCAATTATCAATATCCGCTTGGCTTCCGAAAGCTGTTCCAGCACCTGGGCCGCCTGCTCCGCGTCCATGTAGGACATGATCAGCGAGATTACCTGCGGCCGTTCATTCTGCAACAACGATATCAACGCTTTGGGGTCTCCCTTCATAAAGAAGTTAAACGGTTTGGACATCAGGGTCTTGGACACTTTTTCCAGCAGTGTTCTGGCGGTGGTTTCGCCAAATGCCTTCTCCAGGACACTCCGCGCATAATCCAGACCACCGTCCGTCATCATCTTATGGGTCAGGCACAATTTATAAAACTCATCGAGCGAACCCTCAACCTGTGAATTGGTATTCCGGCCCATCTTTGCCACTTCGTAGGTCAAATCCTCGATGTCCTGTTCATTCAGATATTTATAAATCTGGGAAGCTCTGTCTGCACCGAGAGAAACAACCACTATCGCCGCCTTCTGTTTGGCGCTCAGTTCTTTCACCTCCGCGATGCCTTTTCCCGACATTTCTTCTGCCTTATTCTTTAGCTCCTCCTGGTTGGAGGTTAAGCTTTCCGCCATTTATCGCTCCTTCCCCCTCAACCAGCTCTGCACCAGCTTCGCTGCTATCTGAGGATTCTGATCTACAAACTCACCGATATTTTTCTTCAGTTTCAGGCTGTGCTGCATGCGCAGATTAAGAATCTCTTCGTTCTGCTCCATCTCATCATCCCGAAACTGTGCCGCCATCCCGGCTTCCGACCGGGGCACCTGTGGGAATCCCGTCGTGTCTTCCCCCAGTTCACCAATCTCCACATCATCCAGCGGGTGTTTCTGTTTCTTCTTCTTCTTTCTGCTGAGCATCAGCAGAATAAGCAACAATAAGAGCAGTACCACGCCCGCGATAATCGCAATAATAATAGGAAGCGGAAGGACCGGCATGCTCGGGCTGCCGACGCTCTGCGCGGGTGCGGCGGAAACCGGCTGAGCTCTCTCGCCGTCTGGTGAAAGCGCCCGGATAACCGTAATTTTCTGCTCTGCTTCCTCTTTGCTGATACCGGCGGAATTCGCCACCAGATCAAGCAGATCCTTCACTGTAATGGACAGGTCTTCCGTATCAATCACCACACCGATGGTAACATTCTCCAGTACCCCCGGTTCAACCTGGCGCTGCTCTCTGAGAGAATTATACAGCCACTCTCTGGCCGCGCTGCTGTTGGCATACGAATCAACGCCGCCCGCAGCACCCCCTTGATTGGTATACCGCGGCGTGTCCGCATTGCCGTTCGCCCCGGTGACACCGCCGGCATTGGCCCCGCCCTGACCGGCGGTGCCTGAATTCTCATTCATCGCATCTTCCTGATGCAGCAGACCGGTTTTGTCCTGTTCATCAATCTTTTCCGGGGTACTGTACTGTGTGCTCTCCAGGATTAACTTCTCCATGTTAAGCTGGCCTTTGACTGATATAGCCACCGAACCCTGACCGTATAATTTCTCCAGTACCCGTCTTACATTGCCGGCAATCTGATTCTCAACCATGGTCGTGAGCGAGGATAAGTCCTTGGCGACTCCATAATCACTGCTGTCGCCGCTGCTGCCGACCTCAGTCATGGTCTCCGCATCAAACACGGACACATTGGTGAACTTCATCCCCTTGACTGCTCTGGTAATCAGATTCCTGATCGCCGACGCCTCATTGTTCGAAAGGCTCCGGCCGCTCTTCATCGTTACAACAACAGAAGCTGAGGCTTCGGTCTGCCCGTCATCACCCAGTGCATATTTCGACACACCAGCTTCCGCAATCGTTACCTTGGCATCCCGAACCCCGTCAAACAGCCGAATCTGAGCTCCCAACCGATCCTGCAGGTCGTACAGTGTATACTGCTTTTTATCAGATTCGGTTGTCATCAGTCCCGCATTGTCACGGTACATATCATATGTAAAACCGCTCTTGGGATATCCTTTGCTGAGCAGTTCCGCCCTGGTCTGATCAACCGCGGCAGCGGAAACCCGAATCTCCCCTTCTTTATCATTAAAGCGGTAGTCAACCCCACTGTCCTGAAGAAGGGTCACTACTTCCAATGCTTCTTCCCGGTTAAGTCCGGTAAATAAAGTGCTGTAATCTTTCTGCACACCAAGTTTCAGTGCCAAAACACCAATCACACCGACAACAACCGTCCCCGCTATAATCACTGCAAGCATCTTCTTTGTCTTGTCTGATAGTTTCTGCCAGTTTTCCTTTAAACTCTGCACGTTTATTACCCAACCTTCTTCATTCGTTTAATCCAAGATTTAAAGATTCATTTTGAGAAGTTCATTGTAAGATTCCATTGCCTTATTGCGCAGGGAAATCATTACTTCCAGACTGAGTGCCGCTTTGGCTTCTGCAATCGGCAGACTGTGGGCATCATCCAACTGCCCGGTGGCCAACAGATACTGTTTCTGCTCTACATCCTGCTGGGTTTCATAGACCTGATTCACCACATTGGTGAAGATATCCTTGAACATTGATGCGTCTTTGCGAATCCCCTGTGCGCCTCTGTCTCCGGCAACACCCCCGACTGATTCCCATGGCTGTAACGGGGTAATAAATGTAATTCCTTCCAAACTTCCTGCCTCCTTCAGTTTAATCGTGCCCGGCCGCCCTAGAACGACTTGGCGGCATTGCGCAAACGGCTGATATCATTCGACACGGAACTTATCATATGCTGATATTCATAAGCCGTTCTGACCAGTTCTACCTGCTCCTGATCCATATCCACACTGTTGCCGTCCAGGCGGTTTGATTCTCCCGGCGCATAACCTACAGTAGCTGTGGTGCGGCGAATAGCCTGATTAACCTCCTCCGAAGGTTTAATCCTGTTACTCGCACTGCGGATTCTTTGTCCCAGCTTTTCTTCAAATGACAGGTACTGTGACTTAAACCCCGGTGTATCCACATTAGCAATATTGTTAATGGTGATTGTCTGTCTGCCCCACAGATAGTCCAACACTTTCTCTGTCAGTGCAATTCCGTTTCCGTATAGCCCGGACATTGTCCTCCCCCCTTCCTCACTGGTTTCCCAATTATCATGCTGAATTTCATAATTACTATGCTGTTACAGAATATTAAAAAAGTGTAATAATTTCCACTAGATGTAACTTATGGTAACATGTTTGAATCTAGATGTCAATAAAAAAGTTACAAATAATTTGCATTTTTATTTTATTTTAACTTATTTGTAACTTCATGCGAATTGTAACCAACTTTATACACACGCAAAAAACGCTGGAAACATGTGTGTTTCCAGCGTTTTAACCATACTCTTCTTCATCATTTTCTTTTGGGAGCACATAAAAGCAACTTCGATTGTGTTTATTGCATAATAAAAGAGGACAAAGTTGCAGACACAAAACGGCTTGTGTTTTGCCGTAACCGGCGCCGGCCACTACAGTGGTCAGTGGCTTTTGAATTGCGCTTTTAAGCAAGCTGTCAACCCACGGACGTTTCAGAAAATCCCTCCAAATCCCCGTCGTCATCAGTGGAAACGGTCAAAAAAAGAGGCCAAAATCGTGCACTTTTCCCGCCGATTTCGCCTCATTTTTCACCCTCTGGCTCAAAGCATAATCAATCATCTGAAGAACGGTGCTTTTTCCAGTACCTCTTCCGCCAATTGAAAATATTGGCGGAATTATCTAACTACACTTAAACCCCAAACTTTTTTATTGCATTCTGCAACTTCATATCATAACTATATATCGTGACTCCTGTCAGTTCATGATAAGCCTGCAAAATGTTATCCACAAAATCCAGGCTATTCTCCGAAAAACGTTCCAAAGCCCTTATCACAATTTCACTGTTTTTACAAACAATGTTCTTCGCTTTAATAAAAGCAATAACTGCATCATCTCCAATGATACAGCGAATCATCGTATTGGCATCAGCCATTACCATGCTTTTCTACCATTGCACGTTCAAATGCCCCTTCTTCTAATTGTCTTAATTGCGGATTTGCATATGATGCCAAAATTCCAACCGGCAAATCTTCCAACTCATCATTATCATCTATAAATGTCACAATAACCCTTTGCTGTTTCTTCGGTGCCGCTTCCAGAAGCTTCACTGTCGTACCATCAAAAAAGCCATTCACTTCTCTCATGTTAAGCACTCCTTTTTCCTGTTACATACCTATATTTTCTAATGATATTATATCATCTTTACACCCAAAATTATACCATTTATCCCATTTTTGAAAGACACGCTTTAATTTCATGGTTCATCCCTTTACCAAACAAACCAATCAGAGGCTTTATGGGGTCTTACAGTAGGTTTCTACGCCTCTCGGCAGGAACAATCCCCCCACTTTTGCCAATCTAGACTGAATTACTTCCTCCATAGTTGTCTTAGGTTCCTGGAAAGAACTTTCTGGAATCACAGCCAAATCTGCAGCTGTTGACTCCTGC
>Ga0153941_1001055_pt1 | contig 11423 bp, 11 predicted proteins | sample TSNJ025MetaG_FD_104733 | JGI IMG/M metagenome (GOLD analysis project Ga0153941, IMG submission 104733) | Attine ant fungus gardens microbial communities from New Jersey, USA - TSNJ025 MetaG | ecosystem: Host-associated > Fungi > Mycelium > Unclassified | place: USA: New Jersey, Brendan T. Byrne...
ATTCAGCAGACTGTTCTGACACTGTCGGCCAATGATTTCTTCGGCTGAATATCCGGTTATTGCTTCCGCTGCTTTGTTCCAAAATACGATTGTTCTCTCAGTGTCTACAAAATATACTCCGTCACAGAGATTGTTGATGATATCCAGGTACAGTTCTTCTGTTTTCATTGCCAACTCCTCCATATGTAGTTATTATCCAGTTTACTGCTTTTGCCGTTATCTGTCAATTGCATTTCGCGGCGCTCCGGTTACAAACTGATCTTAGGTAACGCGGTGGTTTTCTTTTTTGTGAGATTGTGGTAGAATATAAAGAACTGGCTATATTAAAAATGGTACTGATGTACATTGAGAAAGGAGTGAGTGTTATAGGTAAACGATTAATTATTGGAGCATCAATCGGCAACTGTGTTCACGTTGCTGGTGCGGCACATTTTTTAAACCTCGCAGAGGGGCTGGATTATGAGACGGTATTTGCCGGGCCTGCCGTAAAGGTAGATACCATCCTGGAACTGGTCCGGAAACATGAGGCGGATATGGTCGCGCTTGGCTATCGGCTGACGCCGGAAAATGTCGTGCCGCTCATTGAGGAGCTGAAGGAAAAATCCAGAACACTGGACAGGCAGCCGGTTTGGATTTTCGGCGGAACCCATCCTGTTGCCACGGTGGTAGCGACCCTCGGGTTCTTCGATAAGATATTTGACGGAACCGAGGATCTCGACGATTGTATTGCCTACTTACGCAATATGGAAAGGGATGTCCATGAGGAAAAGCATGAGACAAGCCTCGTCGCACGGATCCGGCAAAAGTGCCCATACCCTCTGCTTCGCCATCACTTCGGCCTGCCTTCCTTTGAGCAAACCGTAACGGGTGTGGCGGAGATTGCCGAGTCCAGGGTATTGGATGTGGTTTCCCTGGGGATTGACCAGAACACCCAGCAGTTTTTCTTCCGGCCCGAGAGCCGTGATCCGGCCATGGACGGCGCGGGGGGGGTGCCGGTCAGGGACGCAGGGCAGTTTCGGGAGCTGAAAAAGGCATCTGAGCGTGGGAACTTCCCGCTCATGCGGTGTTACAGCGGAACCGCCGATGTGGTACCCCTTGCCGAGGTACTTGCCGATACCATTGACAACGCATGGTGTGCCGTACCGCTGTTCTGGTACAACGAGCTGGACGGCAGAGGGCACCGCACGCTTGAGGCTTCTATGCGTGACGCCCACGAGCTCATCCGCTGGCATGCCGTCCGCAACATTCCGGTAGAACTCAATGAACCGCATCACTGGGGACTGCGTGACGCACATGATGTTATTTCTGTGGTTGCCTCATACCTAAGTGCCTACCACGCCAAAAAACTCGGCGTCAGAAACTATGTATCCCAGTATATGTTCAATATCCCCGGGGCCCTTAGCTTTTCGATGGATCTGGCAAAGGTACTTGCCCAAGTTGAGATAACCGAATCGTTGGCGGATCATTCCTTTAACTGCTATCGTGAGACCCGTACGGGACTGCCCTTCCTTTCCGGCGACTTACTTGTCGCCAAAGGCCAGCTGGCCGCTTCCACCATGCTGCAAATGTCGGTGAATCCCGATATCATTCATGTTGTGGGCTACAGTGAGGCGGAACATGCCGCTACTCCCGGCGTTATCATCGAAAGCACCAAAATTGTGCGGGGCGTGATCCGCTCCTGCCTGGAAGGGAATGTCAACAGCACCGCTGATCCGGCAGTGCAGGCACGTAAGCGGGAGCTGCTCAACGAGGCGGATTACCTCCTGCGTTTCATCAAAAACTTATATCAGGATGTCTCGGAGGATCCGTTCTTTGATCCGGCGGTACTGGCGGACTGCGTGCGCCGCGGGATACTTGACGCTCCTCATATCGCCAAAAACAATACCTACAGGGGCATTTTGAGCACCCGCATCATCGACGGAAAATGCCTTGCATATGATGCCACTTCCCAGTCGGCACTTACCGAGGCGCAGCGCCTCCAAAGGCTTCAGGCAGCAGGGCTTTTAGAGAAAAAAACCAGGGAGGTGGTACTCCATGCTTGATCAAAATAAGATTGCCGTGATCAGTACCGGCAACGGCGGCCAGACAATGGCTGCCTATTTCGCTAACCTTGGGGTTTCGGTATCGCTCTACGCCCGGGAAAAGGAACGTGTGGAAATGTTTCCGTCGGATCGTGTTTTTTCCCTTCGGGGTGCCATTGAGGCTGACCCCGTCATTGACTGCATCAGCAATGATATGCAGGAGGTGATCAAGGGTGCCCACCTGATTATGGTGACCACTCCCGCGCAATATCACCCGGTCATTGCCGAGGATATGGCCACACACCTGGAGGACGGGCAGATCATTGTCCTGAATCCCGGGCGTACCTTTGGAACCTATGTCTTTAAAAAAAAGCTGGAGGAGTTCGGCAACAATAAAAATGTGATTCTTGCCGAGGCAGAAACGTTTATCTTCGCCTGCCGGTGTGCGAGAGTTGCCAAACCTTTCATACACGCCATTAAAGACCTTGTCCGCGTGGCCGCCCATAACCCCGCTGATACGCCAAAGGTTGTAGATGTCCTTTCACCAAAATTTCCCGGGATTATCCAACCGGCCAAAAGCACACTGCACACCAGCTTTACCAATGTGGGTATGATTTTCCACCCGTTACCCATCCTGCTCAATATTACCAGAGTCGAAAAGCAGGAAAAATTCCGCTATTATATTGATGGCATTACCCCTCTGGTTGCAAACATCATTGAACGGATGGATATGGAGCGGGTGGCGGTAGCAACGGCTTATGGCGTGGATGTACCCTGCACCTTTGACTGGCTTGATGACCACTATGGCTCCAAGGGCGATACGCTGTATGAAAGAATCCAGAATACTGCCGCCTACGCCAACATCTTCGCGCCGACAGACATTGACACCCGGTATATCTATGAAGACGTGCTCACCGGCTGTGTGCCGACTTACTTTGCCGGCGAGGCAATTGGTATCGAGACACCGATCATCAATTCCGTAATCCTGTGGGCAAGCACCATTTATGCAACCGATTTTAAGCAGCACGGGCGTAACAATGAGGCCATTGATTTCAAAGAATTGCTGGCGAACGCCGGCAGAAGATAGCAAGCGGTTAAAAATGGCAGCAGATTCCAGTATCCGATGACTCATACTGTTATCTGCTGCCTTTAACTATTTTTATTTGCTATTATTGGGGTTGCTCTAATCGGAACTAGTGGTTCTTCCTACTGTAATATATAGTCTAGCTGGTCATCGGTATCTGAAAGCTTCCTGTCCGCCTGTTGTTATTCCAATCTTTGTGGGGGGAATGGAATAGTTATGGTTTCATTTGGCCAGAATTCCTCCAGCATACAGCTTATTTCCTGTGTTATTTATAAATTTAGTTTATTACTGCATACTCCGGCAACTAAAGAAAGTGCAGTTGATAAGATCCCAAGCACAATCACCCAGAAAACCCCGGTGATTGCAAAAATACAACAGAAAGCTCCCATTGCCAGTTCAAGGATCAATACCACATATGTTCGGCGGCCATATACCCGTATTTCCTCCGGGTCCAGTGGCTTATTTTTATGTTCTACCGGTGCCAGCAGGATAATGACAGCGGCCGCCGCCAGTAATAACGAGATACCGGCACCGGTATGGAACCATACCGGAAAGCAGCGCAGCAAAAACAGATTCAACACCATCATTCCGGCTGACAGGACATAACACTTTCCTTCGCTTGAAGCATGATATCCCCCTGCGTAAGAACGCAGCGGTATAAATACCAATGTCAAAACCAGGCACTCCCATAACTGCCCCATAGCGATACCTATGGCAAGAGCAGTTATCAGATTGAATGAATATGTAAATACCATTCTGAAACCATACTCATAGACTTCTCTTTCTGTAATGTTGATTATTTCGGCTTTTATTAAAGTAGCAGTTGTGTGAGCACTTGATTTTGTAAACATCTTAAAACTTCCTCATCTTCTTGATTTTCTCCGGAATTTCTGCCTGGTAATACCAGCCGGTGCATGTAACATTCGCTGTATTGCCTGCAACCTTAACAGCTACTGCTGCCAGCACATGGCCCCACTTCAAATGGGATTTTTTCATCACATTTCACCTCCCTTTCGTCTCTGCATTTGCACTTGACATTATAACAGATTATTTCTTTTTGAAAAGTGCCTTTCAGAAATCTCTTCTGTTTTGACAAATTTCTCTTACATTTTTTTAATCCAAAGGGAATTTCTTTGTCGTTTATTGGTAATATTTTCATGTCTTTGTCGTTTATAGTATTATAGAGGAGGAGAATATCCATGATAACGATTGCTATTTGCGAAGATGAAGCTATCTTCGTCGAAAAAATACAAAAAATGATATCTGATATTTTTAATTGCGCACATATTTCCTTCTTGTGTGATTGCTTTTCAACCGGTGAAGAATTCTTACAGGCGCTTGCTGCCGGTTCCCACTATGATATTGCCTTGTTGGATATTGGCTTAGGCGATATCAATGGAATAGAGGTCGCCGATCATTTCCGCAACCTTCTGCACATAGATAAGATGATTTTAATTTATATTTCTTCCCACGAAGAGCGAACGAAGGAAACGTTTCTGTTCCACACCCATCGGTTTCTGACCAAGCCAATCGACGAAGATTGCCTTAAGGAGGCTCTTTTAAGTGCCTATCATGTCTGGACAGAGCAGCAAAGCCGGTTTTATTCCTTTAAAACTGCATCCATGGGACAAATCACGCTGCCGCTGGATGAAATTATCTATTTCCAGGTATCATACGGCCGCAATGTCGTATTGGTAACTACGGGTGATGTTTATACCTTTCGCGAGAAAATAACAAATATTCACAAGCAATTAGCTGTTGTCGATTTTCTGCAGATACATTATTCTTTTTTAATAAACTTCAGCCATATCCGTAGAATTTCTTATACCGAAGTTGAAATGGATAATGGCAAAACACTTCCAATCAGTGGGCCAAAGAGGCCCGAGATCCGGAGACTTTATGCTGAAATCCAGAAACGGCGGGAGGGATTATGGCCTTAACAATAACTTACCTGATCATGAACATGATCAGGATCTATGCAATCTATTTGTTTATTGATGCCTTTCTTTATAAGAAGCGGGTATCCAACCCGACAATTTTATTCGCTTACGGGATATACTATTGCTACAGTTCTTTTTTTTACTTAAAGAGTTATGGCGTATTGCTGAATATGATATCCAACTTGTTCTTTGGTTTTGCGATGGGATTATTATATGATTCCAAATTCACCAAGAGGGGGTTGGCCTCCGTATTTGCGTACAGCCTTGCCTTTTCCGGTGAATCACTTGCCTTTGTAACGATAGGATTTATACCCAGGGTTTTTTATAATGAATTAATTACTGATGGAATTTATGACATGTTGGGCATTGTCCTTTCGATGGCATCATTTTTGATACTGGTAATCATCTTCCGCCCACTATTCCGCAATCAAGATACCGAATTGCCCTATTCCTATTGGCTGGCGGTATTTATTATTCCCGCAGGCAGCATTTACATATTGTATATCCTGATCAGTTATTATGTTGCAAATACTGCCGACGATCTGTCATTCATTTTGATCGTTATCCTCCTATTGTTTGGGATCAACATCCTGGTATTCTATCTTTACAACAAACTGCTGAAAGGAGAAGGCATGAAATACGAAAACATCATGCTCCATCAGCAAAACGGTATTTACGAAAAGCAGGCACTGTTGATTGAAGAATTCCAAAACGACCTCCACGACCAGAAACATGATATGAAAAACCATCTGGTCGCAATCAAAGAATTTGCCGAATGTGGAAAAATCAATGAACTGATTCCATATGTTGATGCATTGATTGGCAGCAACAAGGAGATCACCGCCACCAGTTCCTGTGGCAATCTGACGATTGACGCCATGCTCAACAGCAAGATCTATATTGCCAAGCATCAGGATACACAGCTGCACACACAAGTCAAATTGATGGCACCTTTAGTAATCAATCCGGTTGATCTGACCATTATTCTTGGCAATTTACTGGACAATGCGTTAGAGGCCTGCACGCGAATACCGCCGAAAAAAAGAAACATCCACTTTTATCTGTTTTATCAGCATAACTTTCTGCTCATTCAGGTAAAGAATAGGTTTGACCCTTCCATTATTGATTTCCGTGAAGGAAAAGCGTATACCACCAAGGACAACAAGAAATTGCATGGCATTGGACTAAGGCGCGTCAGACAGGCTGCCGAAAAATATAACGGCTCCTTTGAATATTACACTGTGGACAATGATGAGGGTTCTTTTTTCGTCGCTGAAGTACGATTATATCCCAGTCAATAATATAACTTTTACAAAAACTGGAAGTATAAACCCTTTCGTTTCCGTGAATCATTCTCATGTATGAAAGAATATCAGACTATGAAAATGGAATGCGGAGGAAAGAACTATGGCGGGATATAAAGTTGAAATCTGCGGAGTAAATACAGCAAAGCTTCCACTTCTTTCAAATGATGAAAAAGAAGCCTTATTCAAGCGTATTCTGGAAGGGGACATGGAAGCGCGCGAACAGTACATCAAAGGGAATTTGCGTCTGGTCTTAAGTGTCATTCAGCGTTTTTCCAACAGCAATGAAAACGTTGATGATTTGTTCCAAATTGGCTGTATCGGTCTGATTAAAGCCATTGATAATTTTGACATTACCCAGAATGTCCGTTTCTCTACTTATGCCGTACCAATGATCCTGGGAGAAGTACGGCGTTATCTTAGAGACAATAATTCCATCCGGGTCAGCCGTTCGCTGCGAGATACCGCTTATAAGGCAATTTATGCCAAAGAAGGGTTGACCAGGCAAAATGCCAAAGAACCGTCACTGATGGAAATTGCTAATGAAATAGGCGTCAGTAAAGAAGAAATCACCTATGCTCTGGATGCGATTCAAAGTCCGGTCAGTCTGTACGAACCTATCTACACCGATGGCGGCGATCCTCTTTATGTGATGGATCAGATAAGTGACAAGAAACATCTGGAGGAGAACTGGGTGGAGGAAATCTCTTTGCGGGAGGCCATCGACCGGCTGCCGCAGCGAGAGCGAAATATTATCGATATGCGTTTCTTTGAAGGGAAAACCCAGACGGAGGTGGCGGAAGAAATCCACATCAGTCAGGCACAGGTCAGCCGGTTGGAGAAGAATGCATTGAAAGCAATGAGAAGCTATCTGAATTAAAAAGCCGGTACAATCGAAAGAAAAACATGATTGGAGCAGACTAATGGCTTTACAATATCCGAACTTTACCGAACTATATGACAAATGGTTCCCTTCCATTTATCAATGCTGCTTCCTGCTTTGTTCCGACAGCAGCGCAGCAAGGCAGGTTACCTTCCAGGTTTTCTTACGCATGGGAAGCATCGATAAATCCTTTGGCACAAAAGAAGAAGAGATGTATGCTCTGTTTCAATGGGTGATCCATGACTGTGAAAATTATTTTTACCGAAAACCGCGCCGTAAACCCAACCAAAAAAGACTTACCAATCAGCAGGAAAGCCTCATCACATTGCTGCGTTTTCCATTTACAAAAAAAGCGGCGTTTTTTCTGGTGGATTACCTGCGCCTGCCGATACCGGAAGCCGCAAAGATACTCCGCTTAAGCGAAAACCAGATAAAGCGCCTTCATCCGCTTTATGATCAGGAAGCTCAAAGAGAACAGGCATTGAATGACATAACCCTCATAATTCCAGGTGACGGGGACAAAGACATTCTTTTGGATGAAATTTATTTTCGCTTTGAAGAACGTAATGTTGCCCTGGAAAACCGGTTGATTGGCATCCGTTCCAAAATGGACCGCCTTGTTCCCTGGTTCGCATTGTTCATTATTTTATTTTGTTTTGTTGCCGTTGTCTATGCTTCGGCTTAAGTGACCAAACAGGCCATGGGATGAGCTGTCAAAACAGCAAATTTCCATGGCCTGTCATATCCCTATACCAGATGGCAGGCCACAAAATGGTCTGGCATCACTTCTCTTAGTACTGGTGTTTCCTGTCTGCAGCGATCACAAACCCTGATACAGCGTGTTGAAAAAGCACAGCCAGCAGGCTTGTTAATGGGGCTTGGAACATCACCAGATAACACTTGCCGTTCTTTCTTCATCTCTTTTTCCGGATCTGGAACCGGTACCGCCGATAACAGAGCCAGCGAATAGGGATGCAGGGTATGGGCATAAAGCTCATCACTGGAAGCCAGTTCCACTACACTCCCCAGATACATCACGGCAATCCGGTTGGAAATATATTTTACTATATTCAGATCATGGGCAATAAACAAATAGGTAAGATCCATTTTTTCCTGTAAATCCCTAAGCAGGTTGATTACCTGTGCCTGGATAGACACATCCAATGCGGAAATCGGTTCATCACACACCAGAAACTCAGGTTCAATTGCCATGGCGCGGGCAATACCGATACGCTGGCGCTGCCCGCCGGAAAATTCATGAGGGAAACGGTTGGCGTGCTCTCTGTTCAGACCTACTGTGTCTAAAAGTTCTGCCACACGTTCCCTGCGTTTTGCCGGATCATACATTTTATGGATGACCATTCCCTCTTCGATAATGGAGCCTACCGTCATCCGGGTATCCAGGGAAGCGTACGGATCCTGGAATACAATCTGCGCTTTCTTGGCAAATGCAAACCTGTCTTTTTTATTCTTCAGATCCAATTCTTTTCCCTGATACAGCAACTTCCCTTTGGTGGGGGGATAAATCCCCATCATGGTTCGTCCCAGCGTGGATTTCCCACAGCCGGACTCCCCCACCAGTCCCAGGGTCTCACCCTTTTGAATCGTTAAATTGACATTCTCTACCGCATGCAGCATGCGCCCCCCGCTTACCTTAAAGTATTTACAAAGGTTCTGAGCCTCAACTAAGATTTCTTTACTCACAGCTTTCCTCCCCTTTCTTCCACTGAAGGGCAGTCTGGATGCAAAAGCCAACATTTTGCATGATGTCCGTTCCCTAAGTCAAATTCATCCGGTTCCTCTTCCCGGCAGATACCCATACAATGCTCGCAACGCGCCGCAAACCCACAGCCCACCGGCGGTGCCAGCAAATCTGGCGGTGTTCCCGGTATCGAAGCCAGTCTGATATTCTTTGTAGTGTCCGGTGAAGGCAGGCTTTTTAGCAAAGCCTGGGTATATGGATGGGTATTGCGATAGAAAATATCATGGCTGCTCCCGGTTTCCACTATTTTACCGGCATACATAACCGCCACCCGATCTGCCACGCTTGCTACCACGCCAAGATCATGGGTAATCAGTATAATCGCCGTATTGATTTTGTGCTTCAATTCTACCAGTAATTCCATAATCTGTGCCTGAATGGTAACATCCAGTGCCGTTGTCGGCTCATCTGCGATCAACAGTTTGGGATTACAGGACAATGCCATTGCGATCATGGCCCGCTGACGCATGCCTCCGGAAAACTCATGAGGGTATTGTTTTGCCCTTTCCTCCGGATTGGGAATGTTGACCTGCCGCAGGCATTTGATGGCTTCTTCCGTTGCCTCTTGATGAGAGAGCTTTCGATGCAGCTTAATTGCTTCCACAATCTGTTTTCCCACCTGCTTGGTAGGGTTCATGCAGGTCATGGGATCCTGAAATATCATGGATACTTCCTTGCCACGGATGTTCTGCATCTCTTTTTCTGAACACTTTACAATATTATGGGTATCTAATTGAATTTTACCGGATGCGATCCTTGCCGGCGGCATCGGATTTAATTTCATAATGGTCTGTGCCGTTACGGATTTACCGCAGCCGGATTCTCCCACTACGGCAAGAACTTCCCCTTCATCCACATGAAGGGTAACACCTCTGACCGCCTGCACCACTCCCGCATAGGTGTCAAATGATACATGCAAATCGTCCATATCCAATATTTTTTTTGCCATTGCGATCACCTCCTGAGTCTCGGATCAAATGCATCTCGCAGACCGTCACCAAACAGGTTAAAGGCCAGCATGGTCAAACTGATGCAGACAGCCGGTAAAACAAGCTGATAAGGATAGATCCGGAAATTCTCAATACCAAGCTGGGCAAGGGATCCCCACGAACAGTTAGGCAATGGTACGCCAAGCCCCAGATAGCTTAGATAAGCTTCGGAAAAAATTGCTGCCGGAATGGAGAGTGTTACACGAACAATAACCACCGATAACGCATTCGGAAGCAGGTGCCTGGCAATAATGCGGGAGGCACTTGCGCCCATGGCCTCTGCCGCGACAACAAATTCCTGCTGCTTTAGGGCCACGATCTGTCCCCTGACAAGCCGGGCCATCGGGATCCAGCCTACCAGGGAATACGCAATGATAATCGTTACAATACCCGGCTTCATAATCATCATTAACAGAATGACAATAATCAGATACGGAATGCCGTTAATAATTTCCAATAAACGCATCATGATAATATCCGTTGTGCCACCAAAATAACCCGATACTCCTCCATAAATAACACCCAGAAAAAAGTCGATGATCGCACTGGCAAATGCGATAATCAATGAGACACGCCCTCCCATCCATATTCTGGTAAAAATATCCCTTCCGAGAATATCCGTTCCGAATATATGAGTATGTCCACATCCTTCACTGGCGGCATCATCACATACTGTCATCATGCGTGCATTGGAATGTCCATAATGCTGCTCACGGAAATCAAAGCTGCTCATCATCGGTGCGATCACTGACAGCAGTATCATCAACAAGATGATGATGGTACAGACGAAAGCCACTTTATTTTTCACCAGGCGACGCATGGCATCCTGAAAAAAAGTCAGGCTGGGTCTTGATATGTTCTCACTTTCATGTAAGTTCTGCCCTACATGGTTAAAACGTTCTTTTGCTATTTGTTTCATAACTAGTCCTCCAGTTTTACGCGGGGATCGATCAGGCCATATAACAGGTCAACCAAAAGGGCACATGCGATCAGCAGGGCTCCATAGAATATCGTCGTTCCTGCTATCATGGTATAATCCATATCCTTAATACTAATAACAAAGTATTTTCCAAGTCCAGGAATATTGAATATACTTTCAACAACAAACGCGCCTGTCAAAACGGATGCTATGGTCGGACCCATGACAGTAACAACGGGCATAATGGAATTACGCAACGCATGTCTGCTTAATATTTTCCCTGGGGATAATCCCTTTGCTTTGGCAGTCTTAATATAATCCTGCCCCAGAACATCCAGCATACTGGTACGCATCAGCCTGGAAACGGTTGCCAGCGAGCTCAATCCCAGCGCAAAAGCCGGCAGCACCGTGTGTTTAATACTTCCCCACCCCTGCACAGGCAGAAAATTAAAACCGAGCAGTTTATTTAATTGTAATGACAAAAAATACTGGAATAAGGCGCCCATAATAAAGCTGGGTAC
>Ga0153941_1001062_pt1 | contig 11369 bp, 8 predicted proteins | sample TSNJ025MetaG_FD_104733 | JGI IMG/M metagenome (GOLD analysis project Ga0153941, IMG submission 104733) | Attine ant fungus gardens microbial communities from New Jersey, USA - TSNJ025 MetaG | ecosystem: Host-associated > Fungi > Mycelium > Unclassified | place: USA: New Jersey, Brendan T. Byrne...
ATGAACATTCTGGAGTATGGGATAGAACAAGGCAGAGAACAAGGTATTATGCTAAAAATGGTGGAATTAGTCCAAAAGAAGATATCGAAGGGAATGGGTGTAACGGAAATAGCGGAGATACTGGAGGCAGATCCAGAACTAATCAAAACAATATGTAACTTGATAAATGACCATCCGGATGCAGATATCAAGGATATTTATCAACTATTAAATAAAAAAGTTACTATATAACAGTTCTGCCACCACTATTTTGCTAATTTAAAAAATTTACCCACCGGGGTATTTAATTGTGTAATAAGCCTGCGTTACACAAACGCAGGCTTATTTATATTTATTTACTTATAATAGAGACAGCAAAGAGCGTACTAAATTTCTATTGATGCATTACGGTGTAGTATCTGTGGCGCAAGAGGACTGTATAAAAGCACTGTCTGTTCCGATTGAGGACGCTTTGGTTGCTGTCTGCGCTCAAAAAGCCGGAGCAGATTATATCGTTACCCGCGACGATAAGTTCCTGCGAGACAAATCGCAGGTTAAGATAATTACACCTAAAGAATTGATTGATACGCTTCATGATTAAATTCACAAAACAAGAGCCATGATAACGATAGCCCGCCGGATTTTAGTTACCGCCGGGCTTTATTCTATCAACATTATTCTTTTTTATTTATCGGATATACTAACAAAAGCAGAAAAAGAAAGGCGGGAAGATAAGTCTGTTTTCCTATCTGTTGAGTATTCTGAAGTTTCACTTCACTTTTTTGTAATTTTTCCACATCATACTTCTAAATAGAACTATCAAAATCTAATAATATAGAGAATCTACTTATGTGCAAAATACCGTTTTTACTTGTTTTCAGCTTTATTTTTACTTATATAGTTGACGCTTTTAATAAAATAATATACAATCAGCTCATAAAGTTCTAAACACTTATGAGCAATCTTCTATTAAGAACTTTGCAGTCTCTTACTACCTTAAAAATGAAAGGATAACAGTATGTCAAAAATCAAGGAAATTTTATGTTTACACCACAGCCACTTGGATGTCGGATACACGCATCCGCAAAATATGCTGCTTGCATTAACCTACGATTATTTTGAACAGGTTTTGGATTTGTGCTCCGACACTGCTGATTGGCCTGAAGAGTCCCGCTTTCGCTGGACTTGCGAGGCAACCTACCCGTTGATGAAATGGCTGGAGTCTGCTCACCCTGAGAGAATAGAACTATTCCGCAGTTATGTTACGGAGGGGCGTATCAGTGTTACAGCACTTCCTATGCACACCACCCCGGGCTGCACTACTTTACAGCTAACCAAGTCCTTACAGAATCTGGATAAAATACGCAGTCTTACCGGCAGCAATATTACAACTGCTATTAATCATGACGTCAATGGACAGCCCTGGACACTTTCTTCCCTCTTACTTGATAGTAATGTCCAGTTCTACATTACAGGAATTAATAATCATTTTGGCGGAATTCCCTTTAAAAGACCTTATATTTTTGAATGGGAAACTCCTGATGGCCGGGTACTTCCATCCTTTGTGGGAGAGCATTATTCTTTATTCAATCAGTTTCTCTTCACGCACGAAGGTGATACAGGAAAAATGCATGAAGGTATTCAAACATATATCCAGCGCGTAGAAGAAAGCGGATGGCAGGAAGACTTTGTATATCTTACCGCCACGAATCCTCCTCTTTATGATAATAATTGCCCGGATGTAAGTCTTGCCAATCTGATCCGGCGTTATAATGCAGAAGGACATGAGCAGATTGTACGTTTTATCACTCCTGAGATGCTTCATGAACGCATTCATCATACAAAAGCCGGAACACTCCCAATACATTCTGGCGACTGGACTGATTACTGGAATTTTGGTTCTGCCAGTACCGCAAGAGAAGTCAAGATAAACAGACGCGCTAAAAATATATTGCAAAAAGTGGACTTTTTAGAATGTATCAATCAAGCAAAACCGTCCATACACTATGCCGCCACATTGGAAAAGGCTTATGAAAATACATTACTCTTTGATGAACATACATGGGGATCTTCTGAATCTGTTTCGGAACCGGAACAGGAAGATACCTATGCGCAGCAGCTCCATAAGAAGAGTTATGCATATACCGCTGCCGAATTAGCCGCGTATCTGTTAGGCTGCCAAATGGAACATGCAGCTGATAATCCATTTCAAGCCGATAAGCAGGAAGGGCTTCTCATTGTGAATCCCACCGGATTTACCATACAACAGGCTCTTCAGATCCCTTCCCATATGACGCAGCCAGGTAGGGCATTCAGTGCGCTAAGACACAAGGAATATTTACCTTATACAAGAAATCATCCTGATTTCATATCATTTGGTACTGCCACCATGTCTCCGTTTTCCATGAAACACATTCCGTTTACTGCTTTGCAAAATCAAAATGGCAAAAAGGCAAAAGGATGCAGCATAAGTGAGACTGAAATTAATACCCCCTTTTATCGCATCACACGCCATCCGGCGACCGGGTACATTGTACAGATTCAGGATAATATCACAAAGCGTGATTTAGTCAACACAAACAGCCAATGGAGATTCTTTGATTTGGTCACTGAACGGCTTGATCCACGCTATAATCCGCCCTTGCGCAGTTCTATCTTCTCTAGAGATGTTGACAAGGGTAATAAAGGCATCAGCCAATGGCAGCATGAGTGGAAAGCCATAAGAGAAGGCATACAGGAGTTTATCGATTACAAAGTAGAAGAAACCAGCGAAACCATTACACTTATTTATCATGCCCGTGCACATGGTATTACATGGCTGGAACAAAAAATCACTTTTTCAACTGTTCACCCACGCATCGGACTGGATCTTACATTCCAAAAGCAGCCCGTAACAGAGCCCGAGGGCATATACATTGCATTCCCTCTCTCTTTGCACGAGGGTTGGGATTGCGTATATGATACCGCTGATACCTTTGTTCATTTAGATGACCAACAGCTTGGAACAGTCTGCCGTGATTACATTACCGTAGATAAAAGTATTTCCATGTTCGATGAATCAGGCGGCTTCACACTGGCCTGTCCTGACTCTCCCATGGTGCAGGCCGGCAGTTTCCAGTTTGGCAAAGAAAATAAATACATAGAGAGACAAGAAAATCCTTTGCTGCTTGCATGGCCCCTTAATAATTACTGGGATACCAATTTTGCAGCTTCCCAAGAAGGCAGGATGTCCTTCCACTATGAGCTAAGCACCTTTACCTCCTTCGCTCCAAAAGAAGCCTGCAGAGCAGGACTACTTGCCGCCGCTCCCTGTGCGGTAGGCATTGCTGTCTCCTGTAGTGAGGAAAAAGAAAAAGAATTACTACACTACGAAAGTGACACCTCCGCTCCTATTTTTATTCGTCCGCAACACGAACAAGATGGATGGTTGATAGCTGTTAAGAATTTCTGTAATTACGAAGGCAGCTGTACCATATCCATACCAGACAACACCCTCTGTTTTGCTGCTGTTACAGATATTCAAGGCAACACCAGAGAAGAGTTGCCCATAGCAAATAATGAGATAAACTTTAAACAACCACCTAATGCTATTACATTTTTACGACTCTGCCTGCAAAACTGCTCTGAACTCTTACGTTAGCTTGATAAATCGGTGCCCCTATGATAAGATAAGCGCACAATAGGTGCCGCAAATACACCTGTTTCCAACTTCGAAGCCAAATATAGGATTTTGGAAAGGAACTGTTTACATGTTGATTGATAATTTACCATTAGGGATAGAAAATTTTGAAGAGTTAAGAACCGCCGGTTGCTATTACATTGATAAAACCAGACTTATCGAAGAACTATTACAGCAGCCTTTTAAGGTAAATCAGATTACCCGTCCCCGTCGCTTTGGTAAAACACTTGTGATGAGTATGTTGGCTGAATTTCCTGATATCCGGAAAGACAGCAGTGCCATTTTTGAGGGTTTGGAGATATCTGGGAACAAAGAACTATGCAGCACCTGGCAAAATAAGTGGCCGGTATTATTTTTGTCATTAAAGGATATTGAGGATTTGGATTTTGCAGATGCTTATGCACAGTTAGCGGACACAATATCAGATTTATGCATGGAACACTCGTATTTGGCGGCAAGTGATAAAGTGGATGCCGATGATAAGAAGCGATTCACTGCATTAAAGGAAAGGCAAGCCGGGAAACCTGCTGTTAAAAACAGTCTGTTTCTGTTAACCCGGATGATGCGGAAGCATTTTGGGAAGCCGGCAATCCTTTTGATTGATGAATACGATGTCCCCCTTGCGAAAGCAAAAGAGCATGGTCATTACAATGAGATGCTGAATTGTATCCGTGGATTGTTGGGCAAATCTCTCAAGACAAACCATTTTTTGAAATTTGCCGTGGTAACCGGCTGCTTACGAATCGCTAAAGAAAGCATCTTTACAAGCACAAACAATTTCATATCAAATTCCATTACAGGAGACAGGTATAACAGGTGCTTTGGTTTTACAGAAAGTGAAGTTCTCAGGCTGCTCTCGGATACTGGATTTTCTGATCATGCAGAGGAAATGAAGGAATGGTATGACGGGTATCGTTTTGGTGAAGAAGAAGTGTATTGTCCCTGGGATGTGCTCAGTTATGTAAGTGATCTTCGGAAAAATCCAAGCAAAAGACCAGAAAACTATTGGAAAAACACAAGCCATAACGATATCGTCCGCAGTTTTATTGACCGGACAGATTTGGCGGTGACCGACAAATTTGAAACATTATTGGCAGGTGGATATGTAAAGGTTAAAATCTGCGAGGATTTAACATATGATTTGCTGCATTCATCAGAAGAGAACCTGTGGAGCATTCTTTACCTGACTGGCTATCTGACCAGTATAAGATCAGAACAAGTAACTTCAGAAGATGGGGAAGATGGACAGACTTACCTGAAAATTCCAAATAATGAGGTGAAGACCATCTTCTCGGATACGGTGGTGGAATGGTTCAGGGCAAAAGTGACAATGATGGATCGCAAACCACTCATGGATGCTTTGTGGAGTGGTGATGCAGAAAAGGTGACAAAGCTCCTGTCCGATTTGCTGTTTATGACAATAAGCTATCATAATTATAAGGAAGATTTCTATCATGCATTTTTAGCCGGTATTTTCGTAGGAGTAGGATATCCGACGGAAACCGACAAGGAACATGGCGACGGGCGTCCGGATGTGGTAGTGAAAGACAAGAACAACAGGCGTGTGATTATAATCGAAGCCAAGTATACAAAGAGTAAGTCCGGGATGGATCGTTCCTGTAAGGAAGCGATTAGCCAAATCAACCTGCAAAAATATGCAGAAGAATTTCTGGATGGATATCAAACTCTTATTTGTTATGGAGCAGCGTTCTATAAGAAGCAATGTATGGTTAAAAAATTTGATTATACGCAAAAAAGTTAGAATACTCCGTTATATATTTTTAACGCTCCATATCATCTTGGATAGCCCTCTTACCCATGATTTGGATTGAAATAATATCTGTCTTATAAAAAAGCGCCAGTTTTGTCAACTGACGCTTTCGTTCATTTAATCCAACAGCAGCCCCCTGAAATACCGTATCGTATACGCTATCCCCTTTTCTCCCAAACTGTCTCTCCAGTTTTCAGAATGAGGTTCTATGCTCAGACCGCCTTTGTAGCCTTTGGCGTAGAGGATAGCCAGAAATGCACCCCAATTGGTCTGATCCAATCCGGCAGGCGGGTCATCGTAACGTTCATTTCCTATGACCAGGGATCCTTTCAGGTGGACATGTGCAAAACGTTCACCCCAGTCTCTTGTTTCCTGCAGATAGTCCCCGCCATCATAAATGCAGTGGGAAGGATCGTATTTTATAAACAGGTCTTTCAGGTAGCCGTGGATCAGAGTGAAGGCCATTGGTGTGCACACGAAATTATTCCAACGGCAGTTATAGGTTGCAATCTGCACGCCTCTTTCCTGACCATAGGCGATCAGTTCTTTGAAATATGCAATGGCAAGGCTGCAATTTTCATAATAGGATAGTTCCTCAACATAATTACAGCCGGTAATATATACCTTGCAGTCCAGTGCGGATGCGGCATCGATCAGTTGTTTTTCCAGTTTTTGTTCTTTTTCACAGATACCTTCTTTGCTGATCCGGTCACTGCCCCATCTTCCGACGGCACCTATGGGCATTTGATAAGTTTTACTGTAGCTTTTGATTTCTTCAAGATGCTGCAGAAACTCTTCCGCTCTGTCATTTACATCCAGCTCTACAAAAGCAAGACCTCTTTCACTGGCTTTCTTAAAGTCTTCTTCTGTAATCCACGAAATAATACCTAATTCCATTTTAACTTCCATCTGTGCGTTCCCTATTCTTTCCCCGGTTATTTAGAAATATATGGTCTTACCGGTTTTGGCGGAATCATAAATTGCTTCCAATAACTGGGTTACCATAAGGGCCTGTTCCGGAGTTACTGTAAGAGGTGCGCCGTCTACGATAGCCTCGTAGAATGTCTTCTGCTCAATGTCATCTGGTTTTTCCACCGCACCGTCAAAGAATGCCACACCACCCGCAGCAAGATCCGGGGTTTCCACATATTGTCTGTTATGTTTTACACCGTTAATGCGCAGTCCGTCTTTCATATCGGCACCGGCTTTTGTGCCGCAAAGGCTGGTCTTGCCTTCATCCACATCCAGACTGTTCAGTGCCCATGCGGATTCCAGGGTGATGGTTGCGCCATTTTTCATTTTAATAAACCCAAAGGCAGAGTCCTCTACCGTATATTGTTCCGGATCCCAGTCTCCCCAGGCATTTCCGGTATTCTTCTGATCCGCCAGTTTACGGAATACAGAACCGGTTACTGATTCGGGCTCATAATTATCCATCATCCATAATGTCAGATCCAGTGCGTGGGTACCTATGTCAATCAATGGTCCCCCTCCCTGCTTTTCTTCATCCAGGAATACGCCCCATGTAGGTACTGCTCTTCTGCGGATGGCATGAGCCTTTGCATAATATATATCTCCTAATTCACCGTTTTCACAGGCACTCTTCAAATATTGGGAATCCGCCCTGTAACGGTTCTGATAACCGATCGTCAGTAATTTGCCGGTTTCTTTTGCTGTTTCCACCATTTCTTTTGCCTGGGCATAGGTCTTTGCCATCGGCTTTTCACACATAACATGCTTTCCTGCTTTTAAGGCCGCTATGGAAATCGGTGCATGGGAGCTGTTGGGTGTCAGAACATAGACCGCATCCAGTTCTTCTTTCATAAGCTCCTGATAATCTGTGTAAATACGTGCATCTGCTGCATATTCCTTCTTTGCCTTTTCTGCTCTTTCCACTATCAGGTCACAAAGGGCAATTATTTCAAAGTTACCGTTTCTCTTGATTGCCGGTAAATGCTTTCCATTGGCGATACCGCCGCATCCTACGATTCCAACTTTTAGTTTTCTCATGAATCCTGCTCCTGTCATAATATATTTTTTAAATAAGCAATGCTCTTTGCCATGTTCTCCATAGGACTTCCATAAGGATGGTCATCCTGTTCAATGATCAGCCATTGTACGCCGCATTCTGCAGATTTTCGGGCAATTGCGGGAAGGTCCATTTCTCCCTCACCCAGGGCAACCAGTTTCACCCCATCCTCATCCTTATAATCCTTGATATGTACAAGCGGGCAATGCTGCCGGTATCTCTCTATATAAGCCGCCGGATCTACACCCGCAACCCTGACCCAGCAGGTATCCAGCTGCATATCCATCGCTTCTCCGCCAATTGAATCGTAAAGCTCATCCAGATGATATTTTCCGCTTTCTGTCTTCTCAAATTCAAAATTGTGATTGTGATACATAAGCTTCATGTCATATTTTCTGCACTCTGCTGCAATGGCAGGAATAAATGCAAGTGTTTCCTGATATTTACTGCCGCCGTATCTCCGCTCCTCTGTAAGATAAGGAATTCCCAGATAGCTGCAGCCAATTTCATGGTAAGCTTTTACTGTCCCTGTAAGATCCTGGGCAAAAGCTTCATAGGGCACATGGGCGCTGATCGCCTTAAGTCCCACTTCATCCAGGCATTTCCGGATTGCTTCTGGTGTCATCCCATATAATCCCGCAAGCTCCACTCCGTCATATCCCATACCTTTAAGCTGCTTCATAGCCGCCGCAAAATCAGCTTCTGCTTCTTCCCTTATTGAATAAACCTGTACACCGATTGGTAATTTATTTATGCCCAAAATAAATTCCCCCTTTCTTCAAATATCAACACATTCTTCAGACAGGATATTGCCTTTAAGAGGCCTTCTCTGCCTGACATCAGGCTGTCCTCATGCTCAATACTGATGGCATAATCATAACCTGCCAGACGCAGCTCTGATATAATAGCCTTCCAATATTCCTCTCCATGTCCATAACCTACTGTCCTGAATATCCATGAACGTTCCAGTTCATTTCCGTAGTGTGTGGTATCCAGAACACCATTCATCGCCGTATTGGCTGTATCTATTTTGGTATCCTTGGCATGGAAATGGAACAACGCTCCTGCTTTGCCCAGTTCGCGGATGCTTACACAAGGATCCATTCCCTGCCAGATCAAGTGGCTGGGATCAAAATTGGCACCGATTTCCGGTCCAACCGCTTCCCGCAGGCGAAGCAGGGTTTTAGTATTATAGACGCAGAATCCCGGATGGAGTTCCAGTGCAATTTTATGTACTCCATGCGCTCTTGCAAAAGCCGCCTTTTCCTTCCAATAAGGTATCAATACCTCATTCCACTGATATTCCAGGATTTCCGAAAAATCATCCGGCCACGGACAGGTTACCCAGTTGGGTGTCTTATCTGCCGGACTTCCGCCGGGACAACCGGAAAAAGTATTCACAACCGGTACGCCCATCTTTTCCGCCAGTAAGATTGCATTCGTCAGATCATCATCAAAACGTTTGGCAATTTCCCGGTCAGGATGAACCATATTTCCATGACTGCTTAATGCACTGATCTCCAGGTTGTACTTTTTCAGGATATCCGTGAATACCTTGATCTTGTTATCATCCGCCAGAAATTCCGCCGCATTGCAGTGAGCAGTTCCCGGAAATCCCCCGCACCCGATTTCAACCATCTGTACGCCGTTTTCAGCCAGAAAACGACATGCTTCCTCAAAGGGCAAATCTCCAAGTGCTACTGTTAAAGTTCCTAATTTCATTGCTATAACCCTCCTTTTATTTATATCTGCAGCAATACCGGAAAATCCGGAAGATACATCATACACTGCAGCTTAACTTTATCACATATATACATTATAAAAAAAACAGCAGAAGAAAGATAGTCTTACTCTGCTACTTTTTCATACGATTCTGCTACTTTTTCATGATACTTCTACCTTAGCTTATAAATATCTCGCCTTACGCATATCCATAGGGGTACATCCAAAATACCGCCGGAACATTCTTCCAAAATGATTGTAATCCGTAAACCCTACCGCAGCTGCTACCTCAGCGGAAGAATACTCTCCCTTCTGAAGTAAATTCTTAGCCTTCCTCAAACGTATTTCATTCATATATTGAAGGGGCGGCATCCCCATGCTTTCCTTAAACAGGTGATTAAACCTGTCTTCGCTTAAATGAATGATATCCGCCAGTTCCTTATTCGTAACCGCTTCCGTATAGTGTTCTTCTATATATTGATTGACCGTATTTAATCTTTCCAGATTCTTCATCCGCTTCATACTGTCACTGTCTGAAAGCATTTCCAGTACATAATGACGGGACAAATAGGTAATCAACTGTAAAAGCCCGCCCTTACAGGCCAGCCGATAACCGATTTCCTGGCTTTCATTCTCCTGACGGATGGAAGACATAATCCTGCTGATTTCATTATCGCCTTCAATCAATGGCTGAAAAATGATATTCTTTTCCGCCAATTCTTTCGAAAAAGCTTCCATCTCAAAAATCACTACCAGAGTCACCATGGAGGTACCATCACAATAACCTGCATGAAGTACATTACTGTTTGCGATCACCAGAGATCCTTCTTCCGCTATAATATCCTTCTGCTCCAGTGTTATTTTTGTCTTTCCTGTAACCACATAATGCAGTTCAATATGCTCATGCCAATGGAGGGGAAAATAACAGCACTCTCTGTTCACCCGGTTCATATGCAGATTAATGGGAAATTCCGCATCATTTATTATCTTTTTTTCATAGAATTTCAGCTCCTGCTTCATTATCTTTATTCCTTCTTTAAAGCCTCCAGCATCTCTTCATACAATTGTTCAAATTCGGCTTCATCCTGCGCATATATCATCTTCCAAGAGAATGCTCCGATTATCCTTCTGCCTTCTTCCGAATCCGGTGCTTCCCCTGCCGCCGACCATTCCAAAATACTTCCGTCACTTACCAAAATCTCTCCAACAGTCTGTAAATACTCCATGGAAGTATGAGCATTCATCTGTGCCGTCCACTTTTGGTCCAGCAAATCAGCTTCTTCTTCCAGAACAGAAGCCCAAAGCCTGTAATTATAGGTGTATCCGGAAGGAGATACTTCTACTGATACCACCGGACTAAAATCCAGCTTACAGGAACCCTCTGTAAAAGTTCCGCCGCCCCATTCCTCCGGCATCGCTGTATCACCATCAGACATTACCTGCTTGCCAAATTCTGTCAGTACAGGAACCCCTTCCCTTACCTCCCAGGTAAGATCCACAATACCCGCCGTATTCATGCTGCTTGTCCCGCTGGCCATAATACCTTCCGGTGTATACAGCCAGTTAATGTATTGAAGTAATCTTTCCGGATCCTCTGCGTTGCTTCCGACTGCAATCACCTTAACCGGACGAACCGTACCCACTCCATACGAAAGAATCTTCATATTCCTTATGTATCCCATCTTATACCCGATACCGTTTTCCATATGATCTTTCGAATTATATGTGTATATCATTTCCGAATCAAAGGTAAACAACACATTCCCCTGCTCCATCTTACAATAAACATCCTTTAAAGTCTGCTCTGCCGATTCCGGATCCATCAGCCCCTGCCTGTAAGCCTGGTTATAAAACCTTATAGCCTGCATATACAAGGAATTCCTGTATGCCATATCCTGGTAACTGTTCCCATCACCCTTCACCAGATACAAGTCTGCATCTGCATATCCATAAATCCCTGCAAATTCTATCCCGTGATGCAGACAGCCCTCTTCTCCCTGATACAACGAAACAGCATATATCTCTTCGCCGCCATTTACACCTCTGGCTTCCTGCTGCATCGTCTTGAGTACCTCCAAAAGAGATTCTGTATCAGCAATCACCGGATACCCGATTTCTTCATAAATATCCCATCTCAGATATGGCCCATATTCCGGTTCTGTCTCCTCTGCAGGCGTACCTACCGACAA
>Ga0153941_1001063_pt1 | contig 11368 bp, 9 predicted proteins | sample TSNJ025MetaG_FD_104733 | JGI IMG/M metagenome (GOLD analysis project Ga0153941, IMG submission 104733) | Attine ant fungus gardens microbial communities from New Jersey, USA - TSNJ025 MetaG | ecosystem: Host-associated > Fungi > Mycelium > Unclassified | place: USA: New Jersey, Brendan T. Byrne...
CGAAAATGAACTGCTCCGCAGTTCATTTTGAGGTCTCCGTTCCATGGCCTGAAAAATCGCTGTAAAACACATGTGTGCCGCCTTCTTCCTGTCCCGTGTCCCTTCTGTTTCTTCCCTTAAAATGCCTGCCTCTTGTCTCTGGATATCGTTCTCCTTCAGGATATGTGGCACTAAACACAATATATTAGGGATGGAAGGGTCGCTGTCTCCCATGAAAGGCGCCCACTTTCTATCAGAATAGTCAATGGAGTGGAGAAAAAAGAATACATTAAACTCTTTACCTATAAGTGGCGGTGGCGGCCTTGTTCGCCCAAACACATTATGTTTATCGTTTTATACTGAAGAGGTTAGATATCCAGAGACAACAGACAGGTATTTTAAGGGAAGGGGCAGAAGGTACACGGGACAGGAAGAGGGCACACACATATGCTTTACAGCGATTTTTCAGGCCATGGAACGGAGACCTCAAAATGAACTGCGGAGCAGTTCGTTTTCGTCCTGGTATGGGCTCCGTGGAATTCCCGAGCCTGACTGAGCTGTAAAGCATATGTGTGTGCCCTCTTCCTGTCCCGTGTACCTTCTGCCCCTTCCCTTAAAATACCTGTCTGTTGTCTCGTCCGGGTTTTTCACTCCCTCCTTTAACTTAGCTAAACAGCAGTATAAGGCTGAACTGTTACCATCAGACTTTTTGTTTATTACAGGCTATTGCTATTATGATTATGATTATTGTATAATAACTTTAGCTTGATCAAAAAGTACAGGATTTGTAGAAGAAAGGATTTATTAATATGAAAATATTCGTAACAGGTGTTAAAGGACAGTTAGGATATGATGTGGTAAATGAGTTGGAAGGAAGAGGGATAGAAACAATTGGTGTTGATATAGAAGAAATGGATATTACAGACAGTACCAGTACCTGGGCTGTCATAAAGGAAGCTGCACCGGATGCGGTGATCCACTGTGCAGCCTACACGGCGGTGGATGCAGCAGAAGATAACGAAGATATATGCCGGAAGGTAAATGTCGAAGGGACTCAGAATATAGCCGCGGTATGTAAAGATCTGGATATCCCCATGATGTATATCAGTACAGATTATGTGTTTGACGGCCAGGGCGAACGTCCATGGAAGCCGGATGATAAAAGGAATCCTTTGAGCGTATATGGGCAGACCAAATATGAAGGAGAGTTGGCTGTACAGAATACGTTGGATAAATATTTTATAGTCCGTATTACCTGGGCATTCGGCGTTAATGGGAAAAACTTTGTCAGGACCATGCTGCGTCTGGCGGAAACCAATGACAAGATCACTGTGGTAAATGATCAGTTTGGCGCTCCTACCTATACTTATGACCTGGCAGTACTGCTTGCGGATATGATTGTAACAGATAAGTATGGTATTTACCATGCAACCAACGAGGGAAACTGCAGCTGGTATGAGTTTGCCAGGGAAATTTTCCGGGAAGCTGATATTGATATGGAAGTAATTCCGGTATCAAGCAATGCGTATAATGCAAAGGCAGCAAGGCCTGTGAACAGCCGCATGGATAAGAAAAAGCTGGATGAAAACAGCTTTAAAAGGCTTCCGGAGTGGCAGGATGCGCTGAAAAGATATCTGAAAATCATTTTAACAAAATAAAATAACAAAATAAAAAAATAAAATATCAATATAAAAAAATAGTTGACAACGCATTTGCGAGCAAGTATACTGGTTTAGTGTGCACGCGAATGCGTTTTTTTCGTATGTAAACACGCTTTGTACAACAGGAGCTTTATTTTCTGTTGTCTGGAATCATAACATTATATTTTATAAGAAGAAAGAGGTGAAACAGAATGCCGACATTTAACCAGTTAGTAAGAAAGGGACGTGAGACTTCCGTAAAGAAATCCACAGCTCCTGCTCTTCAGAGAAGCTACAACTCTCTTCACAAGAAGCACACAAATCAGTCTTCTCCTCAGAAGAGAGGTGTATGTACTGCTGTTAAGACAGCTACTCCCAAGAAGCCCAACTCAGCGCTTAGAAAAATTGCCAGGGTACGTCTTTCCAACGGAATCGAAGTAACAAGCTACATTCCGGGAGAAGGCCACAATCTGCAGGAGCATAGCGTTGTTTTAATCAGAGGGGGCAGGGTTAAGGATTTACCTGGTACCAGATATCATATTATCCGTGGTACACTGGATACTGCAGGAGTTGCTAACAGAAAGCAGGCCCGTTCGAAATACGGCGCCAAGAGACCCAAAGACGCTAAGAAATAAGGCGGTTTGGTGAAGCGATTGGTCCACAGACGAAACTAAGAAAGTGTTGGAATTCTGTAATACAGATAAACAGCACGAACACTAGCGTAACACTTGTGAGTACCGATGAATTATTTCCATGCCGGTATTGTCAATACCACCAAAGGTGGTTATGGGCAGCTGGTCATATAATAAGGAGGGAAGAACCGTGCCACGTAAAGGACATTTACAAAAAAGAGATGTATTGGCGGATCCTTTATACAATAGTAAAGTGGTTACCAAGCTTATCAATAACATCATGTTAGACGGTAAGAAGGGCGTATCACAGAAGATTGTATATGGAGCGTTTGCCAAAGTAGAAGAGAAGGCAGGAAAGCCGGCGCTTGAAGTATTTGAAGAAGCGCTGAATAATATCATGCCTGTTCTGGAAGTAAAGGCGAGACGTATTGGTGGTGCAACTTATCAGGTTCCGATTGAAGTACGGACTGAAAGGCGCCAGGCATTAGGCCTTCGCTGGCTGACCATGTATTCCCGCAAACGCGGTGAGAAGACCATGGTTGACAGACTGGCAAATGAGATTCTTGATGCATCAAACAGCACTGGTGCTGCTGTTAAGAGAAAAGAAGATATGCATAAAATGGCGGAAGCAAACAAAGCATTTGCTCACTACAGATTTTAATAGTTTCTGGATGCAATGCGCTTTTTGCCTGATTTGTTATAACTATTAGGAGGAAAAGACCTTGGCTGGAAGAGAATATCCATTAGAGAGAACCAGAAACATCGGTATTATGGCGCACATCGATGCAGGTAAGACTACATTGACCGAGCGTATATTGTTTTATACCGGTGTGAATTATAAGATTGGTGATACTCATGAGGGTACTGCTACCATGGACTGGATGGAGCAGGAACAGGAAAGGGGAATTACCATCACATCAGCTGCAACAACCTGCCACTGGACCTTGGAGAAAGATGCCAAGCCCATGGATGGTGCGTTGGAGCATCGTATTAATATCATTGATACTCCTGGCCACGTAGACTTTACTGTTGAAGTAGAACGTTCACTTCGTGTACTTGACGGTGCGGTAGGTGTATTCTGTGCAAAGGGCGGTGTAGAGCCCCAGTCAGAGAATGTATGGCGTCAGGCCGACACTTACAATGTACCGCGTATGGCATTTATCAACAAAATGGACATCTTGGGTGCGAATTTCTATGGAGCTGTTGAACAGATCAGAACAAGACTTGGTAAGAATACCATAATCCTTCAGTTACCCATAGGTAAAGAGGATGAGTTCCAGGGTATTATTGATTTATTTGAAATGCAGGCCTACATCTATAATGATGATAAGGGCGAGGATATCTCTGTTACAGAGATTCCGGATGATATGAAGGATGATGCAGAATTATACCGCGGTGAGCTGATTGAAAAGATCAGTGAACTGGATGACAATTTAATGATGCTTTATCTGGAAGGGGAAGAACCTTCCAACGAAGACCTGAAGGCGGCTTTGCGTAAAGCAACCTGTGAATGCCTGGCAATTCCTGTATGCTGCGGTTCTGCTTACCGTAACAGGGGAATCCAGAAGCTGTTGGATGCTGTTCTTGAATACATGCCTGCCCCCACTGACATTGAGGCTATCAAAGGTATGGATATGGAAGGCAATGAAGCAGAGAGACATTCTTCTGATGAAGAACCTTTCTCCGCACTTGCATTCAAAATCATGGCAGACCCGTTTGTAGGAAAGCTTGCATTCTTCCGCGTATATTCAGGAAGTATTAAATCAGGTTCTTATATACTCAATGCAACAAAGGATAAGAAGGAACGTGTGGGACGCATCCTGCAGATGCATGCCAATAAACGTCAGGAGCTGGACCGTGTTTATGCCGGCGATATTGCGGCAGCAGTTGGATTTAAGTTCACTACGACAGGTGATACCATCTGTGACGAACAGCACCCGGTAATCCTGGAATCCATGGAATTTCCGGAACCTGTTATTGAGCTTGCAATCGAACCCAAGACAAAAGCAGGTCAGGGTAAGATGGGTGAAGCCCTTGCTAAACTGGCAGAAGAAGATCCCACCTTCCGTGCACACACCAATCCTGAAACAGGCCAGACCATCATTGCCGGTATGGGTGAGCTGCATCTGGAGATTATCGTTGACCGTCTGCTTCGTGAATTCAAGGTAGAGGCTAACGTAGGTGCACCTCAGGTTGCTTATAAGGAAGCTATTACCAAGGCAGTGGAAGTGGATTCCAAGTATGCAAAGCAGTCCGGCGGACGTGGTCAGTACGGACATTGTAAAGTTAAATTTGAGCCTATGGATCCCAACGGAGAAGAACTGTTTAAATTCGAATCTTCTGTTGTCGGCGGTGCAATTCCCAAGGAATATATCCCGGCGATCGGAGAAGGTATTGAAGAAGCAACTAAAGCAGGTATTCTGGGAGGATTCCCGGTAGTGGGTGTCTATGCCAATGTATATGACGGAACCTACCATGAAGTGGATTCTTCTGAAATGGCATTCCACATTGCAGGCAGCCTTGCATTTAAGGAAGCTATGCAGAAGGCAGTTCCGGTTCTTATGGAGCCGATCATGAAAGTAGAAGTAACCATGCCTGAAGAATACATGGGCGATGTAATCGGTGACGTGAATTCACGCCGCGGACGTATCGAAGGTATGGATGACCTGGGCGGCGGAAAGATCGTAAGAGCATTCGTACCCCTGGCTGAAATGTTTGGTTATGCTACAGATTTACGTTCCAAGACACAGGGACGCGGTAACTATTCCATGTTCTTTGAGAAATATGAACAGGTACCGAAGAGTGTACAGGAAAAGGTATTGGCAGCAAAAACCAAATAACCTGATTTTTAAAAAAATAGCTTGAAAAACAAATGATTATTGACTATAATCAAAGGTAGTCGGGTTATTTCAAGCCGGAATGTGCAAAAGGCACTTCGGTGTACCAAAACAAAAATAAAGTTAAGATTTTAAGGAGGACTAAATTAATGGCTAAAGCTAAATTTGAAAGAAACAAGCCACATTGTAACATCGGAACAATCGGTCACGTTGACCATGGTAAGACAACATTAACAGCTGCAATCACTTATACTTTGAATAAAAGACTTGGTACTGGTGAAGCCGTGGCGTTTGACAAGATTGACAAAGCTCCGGAAGAGAAAGAGCGTGGAATCACAATCTCTACTTCTCACGTTGAGTATGAAACAGAGAACAGACACTATGCACATGTAGACTGTCCCGGACATGCTGACTACGTTAAGAACATGATCACCGGTGCTGCTCAGATGGATGGTGCTATCCTGGTTGTAGCTGCTACTGATGGTGTTATGGCACAGACGAAAGAGCATATCCTTCTGTCCCGTCAGGTAGGCGTTCCTTATATCGTTGTATTCATGAACAAATGCGATATGGTTGACGATCCTGAATTACTGGAACTGGTAGAGATGGAAATCACCGAGCAGTTGGAAGAGTACGGATTCAATGATTCTCCTATCATTCAGGGTTCTGCATTAAGAGCACTGGAGAATCCTGAGAGTGACTGGGGTGACAAGGTTCTTGAGCTGATGAAAGCTGTTGACGAGTATATTCCTGATCCTGAGCGCGATACAGATAAGCCTTTCCTTATGCCTATCGAGGATGTATTCACAATTACCGGACGTGGTACAGTTGCTACCGGTAGAGTTGAGCGTGGTATATTGAAGCTCAGTGATGAAGTGGAAATTCTTGGTATCAAAGAAGAAAAAATGAAGTCTGTTGTTACCGGTATCGAAATGTTCCGTAAGATGCTGGATGATGCACGGGCTGGTGATAATATCGGTGCGCTGCTTCGTGGTGTTCAGAGAACTGAAATCGAAAGAGGACAGGTTCTTGCAAAACCCGGCTCAGTAAAATGCTACAGGAAATTTACAGCGCAGGTTTACGTTCTGACCAAGGATGAAGGCGGACGTCATACACCTTTCTTCAATAACTACAGACCTCAGTTCTATTTCAGAACTACAGATATCACAGGTGTTTGTAATCTGCCTGCCGGTACTGAAATGTGTATGCCTGGCGATAACGTTGAGATGTCAATCGAACTGATCCATCCCATCGCTATGGAGCAGGGACTTACCTTCGCGATCCGTGAAGGCGGACGTACGGTTGGTTCAGGAAGGGTTGCTACTATTATTGAGTAATCGTGACTGTAGAGCCAATTATTAGAAATATTAACCGCAATCCCTTATAAACGGGGATTGCGGTATTTTTTTGCTGCTGGATGAATCCTTGTCTGTATTTGAGTCTGTATTTGAGTCTGTATTTGTGTGTAATTGAATTTAATTTTCCTCTTGATTTTTGCTAAGGCATATGATAAGATTGACAGCATAACAAATGCAAAACCTTTACAACAGGTATGTGCAGATGTATACAATTGAATAAGGTAAGAAAGCGATGAAGAGGACTAGTAATTTCTGGCCGGTAATCAGAGAACTGCCGTTTGGTGCGAGGCAGTCAAAAGCCATTAGTGAACTGACCTCAGAGCAGCCGTATTGAAGCCCGGATGGTGGTAGGTACGGACGGATACTCCCGCCGTAGAAAGAGGAAAGGCATGATAGTGCCTGAGAGGGCATGACGGAAACGTCATGAAGTAGAGTGGTACCGCGTGAATTTGCATTTGCGTCTCTATAAGAATGTTACAGCGTTCTTATAGGGATTTTTTTATGTGATGGAATCCGTATTTATAAGAATGCAGGAAGAGTTACTATGAGCTTCAGGAGCTTATTTGTAACACAGGAAAGTCATGGACGCGCGGCATCCCGGACCGGATATCACAAAAATAGAATCGCCGCGCAGATGGGAGTTAATATGAATATAGAAAAGTATGGAAAAATGTATTTTATGCCGCCGGAAGTAACGTATGACTGGGTAAAGAAGGACAGGATTGACAAAGCGCCGGTCTGGTGCAGTGTGGATTTGCGGGATGGAAATCAGGCGCTTGTGGAACCAATGAGCCTTCAGGAAAAGCTTACTTTTTTTGAAATGCTGGTTGACATAGGATTTAAGGAAATCGAAGTAGGATTTCCAGCCGCCTCGGATACAGAATATACTTTTGTCCGAACACTTATTGAGAATCATATGATACCGGAGGATGTGACCATTCAAGTGTTAACCCAGGCCAGGGAACATATTATCCGGAAAACCATTGACGCCATAAAAGGTGCGCCTCATGTGATCGTACATCTGTATAATTCCACCTCTACAGCCCAGCGGGAACAGGTATTTAAAATGAGCCGCCAGGAAATTAAACAATTGGCAATAGACGGTGCAGTTATGGTAAAACAGATTGCAGAGGAATCAGAAGGGGACTTTGCTTTTGAATATAGCCCGGAAAGCTTTCCCGGAACAGAGGTTGACTATGCGGTGGAAGTATGCAACGGGGTATTGGATGTCTGGAAGCCCGGACCAGACCGGAAGGTTGTAATCAATATTCCTACCACGGTCCAGAATGCCATGCCTCATGTATTTGCCTCACAGGTAGAATATATCCATAAAAATCTGAAATACCGGGAAGCGGTGGTATTAAGTGTACATCCTCACAATGACAGAGGATGCGGAATCAGCGATGCAGAAATGGGTATACTGGCCGGAGCAGACCGGATTGAAGGCACTCTTTTTGGAAATGGTGAACGCACCGGCAATGTGGATATTGTTACACTGGCCATGAATATGCTTTGTCATGGTGTGGATCCAAAGCTTGATTTCAGCAGTATCAAAGACATCAGGATGAATTATGAGAAACTTACAGGGATGCATGTCTATGAGCGTTCACCGTATGCGGGTGACCTGGTTTTTACCGCGTTTTCCGGATCACACCAGGATGCCATTTCCAAAGGAATGACCTGGTGGGATGAAGGGAAGAGTCAGGGCCGCTGGGAGGTTCCTTATCTGCCCATTGATCCCAGGGACATCGGCAGAGAGTATGAATCGGATGTAATCCGGATCAACAGCCAGTCAGGCAAAGGCGGCGTGGCATTTATCCTGAAACAGAATTTCGGAATATCCCTGCCGGCAGAAATGAAAGAAGAGTTTGGATATCTGGTAAAAGGTATTTCAGACCAAAGACATCAGGAGCTGACACCGGAAGATATCTATCGTATTTTTAAGGAGCATTTTCTAAAACAGAATCAGATATTTGATATTACGGAATTCCACTTCAGACAGATAGAGGGAATCAGCGCGGAAGTGACGATTGCCCGGGATGGCAGGACACATGTGCGCAAAGCAAATGGAAATGGACGCCTGGATGCTGTCAGCAAGGCAATAAAAGCACATTTCGGACTGGATTATGAGCTTACTGTATATGAAGAACATGCTATTTCCAGAGGTTCCTCATCTAAAGCTGTGGCTTATGTGGGTCTTTCCCTTCATGATAAGATGTATTGGGGTGTGGGGATTGACGAGGATATCATTAAAAGCTCCATTGATGCCCTTGTCTCAGCGGCAAACAAGCTGACAGCAGTTTCGGCAGCAAAATACTGCTATGAACAGCGAATCTGTGAATTGTAATGACAAAGGCTTCGCAAACTCAACAATATTGTACTTAAGCATACCTTCTGAACCGCAACCTAAATACAAACAAATAACATAAATGTTTGCATATATATAGACAACTGCACATAAATGATATATAATCATTGTGTAATCATAGATTAACTATATGGCAGTTATATAGCAGTTACCATAATGGACAGGAGGGCACATGAATAAAGAAGATAAAATATGGGATTATAGTATTGATGAAATTGTAAGGGGTTATGCAGACATAGGGGAATCGTTTGTTTGTGTGATGTGCGGGAAAGAATTTGAGAAGGGGAATATCTACCAGGTTGATGGAAGGTTGTATGATGCATATGGTATGGTGAAATGGCATACAGGCTGCGAACATGGGCTGACGGTGGATCATCTGCTGCAGTATAATGGAAGCATGACAGGACTTTCAGAAATACAGAAGCAGGTATTGATATACATGTCTGAAGGGAAAAGTGATAAGGAAATTTCGGGAACACTGGGAATCACGTCATCTACCGTCAGAAATCACCGTTTTAAACTGCGGGAAAAGGAAAAACAGGCAAAATTATTTTTAGCTTTGATGCAATCGCTGGAAGAGAAGACAAACAGCCGGATCAGTGAAAGTGATACAGGTAACCTTGAAGAGCTGCATTCTACGGCAGTTATGGTTGATGAGAGATATGCCATTACGGACGCGGAGCGTGAGAAAGTCCTTAAGATTTATATGGATGAAAATGGAGCTATCAGACAATTTCCTCCAAAAGTAAAGAAAAAGATTATTATTTTGCGTGAAGTCATAAAGAATTTCCGGCAGGATGTGCAGTATACGGAGAAAGATGTGAACATAATCCTAAAGCGTATTTATGAGTCAGATTATCCATCTTTGCGCAGAGCATTGATTGAATACGGCTTTATGGAGCGTTGTACTGACGGCAGCGTGTATCGGGTAAAAGAGTGATGCTGCACATACTATGCAAATTATGCACATCATGTTACTATGAAGGAGATACAACAGAGCGGCAACATTTCATAAAAGATTGGAGGGTGTATGGACACAGGGCAGACTGTAAAAATACAAAGGGATTTTTTTAATGAGGGGAAGACATTGGATATGGTGATTCGAAAAGCTGCTTTAAGAAGGCTTCAGAAAACCATACTCGGATATCGTGAAGATATTTGCCAGGCGCTTTATCAGGACTTGGGCAAATCAGAGATGGAAGCCAGAATGTGTGAGATAGATCTGACTTTATCGGAACTGGAGTATATATACAAACATATGGAAGGATGGTTGGCCAGAAAATATGTAAAAACCGGAATTGGAAATTTCCCGGGGCTCAGCTTTACTGTACCGGAACCTTATGGAGTGGTATTGATCATGGCTCCCTGGAATTACCCTTTTCTACTGTGCATGGAACCACTGATTGGAGCCATAGCTGCCGGAAACTGCTGTGTGATCAAACCATCTGCCTATGCCCCGGCCACATCCCATATAATAGCCCGGATTGTAAAAAAAGCCTTTCCGGAACGATATATTACGGCAGTGGAAGGCGGGCGCAAGGAAAATGAGATACTGCTGGAGCAGCGTTTTGACTATATATTTTTTACAGGGAGTGTGGAGGTGGGAAAACTGGTCATGGAAAAAGCAGCCAGGAATCTGACCCCAGTCTCTCTTGAGCTTGGCGGGAAAAGCCCCTGCATCGTAGAAAAATCAGCAAATCTGAAACTGGCAGCCAAAAGAATTGCGTTCGGCAAATTCTTAAACTGCGGCCAAACCTGCGTAGCTCCTGATTACCTGTTGGTAGAAGCGAGTGTAAAGGAAGAATTTCTAAAGCAGCTTAAAAAAGCGATCAGAAAGATGTACGGCGAAAATCCACTGGAAAATCCGAATTATGGAAAGATTGTGAACCAAAAGCACTTTAAACGACTGATTTCTCTGATTGATAGTGATAAAGTGATACATGGCGGCCAGGTAAAGAAAGATACCTGCCAGATCGCCCCCACGGTTCTGGATGAGATTTCCGGAGAAGATGCAGTAATGCAGGAAGAAATATTCGGCCCCATACTACCGATACTCACCTTTAATGACATCCGCCAGGCAACAGCATTCATCCGCAAAAGAGAAAAGCCTTTAGCACTATATCTGTTCACAAAAAATACCCAAATAGAAAGATACTTACTTAAGCATGTTTCTTTTGGGGGAGGCTGTGTGAACGATACAGTGATGCATCTGGCATCTTCAGAACTGGGATTTGGCGGAGTTGGGCATAGCGGGATGGGCGCTTATCATGGCAGGAAGAGTTTCGATACCTTTAGTCACGAGAAAAGTATCCTGAAGAAAGCAGACTGGCTGGATGTGCCGGTACGATATCAACCTTATGATAAGTGGAAGAAGAAAGTTATGGAGATGATACTATAACATAGGTTTATATTGTTGTTTAATGTACTGGTGGGGGGGAGTGATAAATCCGGACGAGAGAGGTACAGAACTGGTTTTCCGGCGGCAGGGGACATCATACACAGGGAAAGACATACAGAGCCCACGGGGATGGTTTACAGCAGATTTTTCAGTGCG
>Ga0153941_1001067_pt1 | contig 11330 bp, 11 predicted proteins | sample TSNJ025MetaG_FD_104733 | JGI IMG/M metagenome (GOLD analysis project Ga0153941, IMG submission 104733) | Attine ant fungus gardens microbial communities from New Jersey, USA - TSNJ025 MetaG | ecosystem: Host-associated > Fungi > Mycelium > Unclassified | place: USA: New Jersey, Brendan T. Byrne...
GGGTACAGCCACTGTAGTAATAGTATAAGTAGGGCTGCAATCCAACGAAGAACTCCATCGAGTTCTTCCTGAACATCCACCTAGGGTGACCACTAAGAACATTCACTGTTCCTCGGTAACACTCAGACTAGGAGGGTGGTTAAGTCATTTCGGACTAAGTCACTACACTAGAACTCAATAATACATCCAGAGCACTGTTTGCCTTGGACCTTGCTCACTCTTATTCTCACAATCGCCTTGACCCTTGACCAGTGATCATTACAATCACTAGTCACCTTCATACATAGCTGGGCCCTTGGCTTAAGGGGACTTATCAGTCAGTTAGGGACTGAAGATAGAGACATAGTACCAAGCTCAGGCACCGTGATCAAGGCCAGAACTTGCAACTGAGCATTAATAGATAGAAGTAGTAGTGTTCGTCTTATAAACCTTGTGCTGGTGATCCATTGTGATCAGTATATGCAGAGGAGTAATGCTGCATCCCTAGGAAGGCGTTTAGATTAGGGATCCCATCTGTTGGGTGATAGTCTAACCCTAGTATTAAGACAGTAGTTAGTAGGGCAGTTGGACTCTAGCTGGGTGAAGATCTTGCACCCCAGCAGAGGTAGTATAATTAGCAAGATCAACCATTCACTCTATACCCCTGAGATGTCAACACAATGTCCCAAACACAATACAATGCTCTTATGAGCAACCTGCTCAACCAAAAGCATGCCCTTGCTAAGCTAAGGGCAGAATTAGAAGGAAGAAGGAGAAGAGTATGTTGATGCTGCAAAGAGTTTGGGCATCTGGCCCAAAATTGCAGGAATAGAGACGGAGAGGAGAAGAGGGGAATTGTGCCCCAAAATAAATTTGAGGTGTTGTCAAGTAGAGTGATGCAGTGTGATGTGAGGGAAACAACAATAAGGAGACAGGAGACAGTAGAAGTAGAATGCTTTAAGTGTGGAGAGAAGGGGCACAAGTGTAGAGAATGTCCTATTTGGAAAGGAGAAAAGAAGTTGCAAGTGGTGGAAAAGGTGGCACGTGTAGCCATGCCACAAAAAGCATAGCAAAAAGAGTAGAGGAGAAGTCCGGCACATGTCCTATGACGAAAAGCACAGGAATACTATAGAGAGGGCATTCCAGATGAGGCATGCCTGTTAGAGTTGGGGTGGTATACAAAGGAGGTAATAGTGTCGTATGTGGAGTGTAAAAGGTGTGGACAAAAAGGATGCCAGGTGGAGGAGAATAGGGGACAGGGGGTGATTTCAGACAGACAGAAGTAGTGTGGATGTCAGAAAAGGAAAGAGACAAAGGTGGCATGTCCCAAAAGGGAAAAGGTGCAGTAGAGCAGCACACGGGCAGGAGTCTCAGGAGGCACAGCAAGGGAAGAGGGTAGGCAAAGAGAGATCAGATGAACTTTCAAAATACTAAGAGAAGTGTGGTTGAATATTGGGATAGAAAAGATAGACACTCATGAGGGTGTTGCAGTAAAAGCACTCTTGGATAGTGATGCAACAGAGATGTTCATGGACAAGAGGACAGCAGTAAAACATGGGTTCATACTAAAGGAATTAGAAAAATCCATAATGGTCAGAAATGTGAACGGGACAGACAACAGTGGAGGAGCCATTACACACCAGGTAGAAGCAAATGTGTATTATAAGAGTCACATAGAAAGGATGAGGATGGATGTATGTGACTTAGGAAAAATGGAGGTAATACTGGGAATGCCATGGTTACAGGCGCATAACCCAGAAATCAATTAGGAAACTGGAGAAGTAAAAATGATGAGATGCCCACTGTTATGTGATAGGAGGCCAAGGGAGGTTGAAAGGGTAAAAAGGGTAGCAACCCTAGAGGAAGAGAAAATTGTCAGATGAGCAATTGATGACAAGGAAGAATAGGGAAGAAAAGAGGAAATAGAAGAGGACCACAGAAAGATTGAAGAGTTGGTCCCAAGGAAATTCCTAAAGTGGAGAAAAGTGTTTGGGAAAGTAGAGTCAGAAAGAATGCCAACTAGAAAAGTTTGGGATCATGCTATCAATCTCAAGAAGACATTCAAACCACAGAAGGGAAGAATCTACTCTCTATCCAAAAACGAGAGAGAGGAGGTCCAGAACTTTGTGGAAGATCAACTGAGAAAGGGGTATATCAGACTATCAAAATCCTCTCAAATGTCACTAGTCTTCTTTGTGGGCAAAAAGAATAGGAGTAAGCGAATGGTAATAGACTACTGCAACCTAAACAACCAGACAGTGAAAAACAACTACCCACTGCCACTAATTACAGAGCTAATTGACAATATGGGTAGCAAGAAGGTGTTCACTAAAATGGATCTGAGGTAGGGGTTCAATAACATAAGGATAAAAGAAGGAGATAAGTGGAAGGGAGCGTTTACAATGCATATAGGATCCTTTGAGCCAACAGTTATGTTCTTCAGAATGACAAATTCGCCAGTCACATTTCAGGCAATGATGAATGAAATCCTGAGGGACTCAATCAACAAAGGAAAAGTTGCTAGATTTGTAGATGATGTACTAGTAGAGACAGAAACAGAGAAAGGACATGATGAGATTGTAGAAGAAATATTAAGGAGGTTAGAAGAAAATGACCTGTATGTCAAACTGGAGAAATGTATATGGAAAGTGTGGAAAATTGGATTCCTAGGAGTAGTAATAGGGCCTAATAGGATAAAAATGGAGGAAAAAAAGATAGATGGAGTACTTAGCTGGCCAGAACTGAAAAATGTGAAAGACGTCAGGAAATTCTTGGGCCTCACAAACTACTATAGGAGGTTTATCAAAGATTTTGCTTGAGTAGCAAGGCCTATAAACATGCTGATGAGAAAAGATGTAAAGTGGCAGTGGGGAGTGGAATAGCAGAAAGCATTTGACAAACTCAAAAGGGTGTTCACAATGAAACTAGTATTAGCGGCACCAGACTTAGATAAGGAATTCAGAGTAGAAGCCGATGTATCAAATTATGCTACTGGAGGAGTGCTATCAATGAAGTGCTCAGATAAAATGTGGAGGCCAATTGCTTTCATCTCCAAGTCTCTCAGTGATACGGAAAGAAATTACGAGATACATGACAAGGAGATGTTAGCAGTTGTTAGATGTCTAGAAATATGGAGGCATTTCCTAGAAGGAGCAACAACTAAATTCGAGATTTGGACTGACCATAAGAATCTCGAGTACTTTATGAAAGCACAGAAGTTAAATAGGAGACAAGCAAGATGGGCTCTATACCTGTCAAGATTTAATTTTACACTGAAGCATGTTCCAGGAAGTAAGATAGAGAAAGCGGATAGTCTAAGTAGAAGACTGGACTGGGAAGTGGGAGTAGAAAAAGACAATGAGGATCAAAAGTTGGTAAAACCAGAGTAGCTGGAAGTGAGGAAAACAGAGACAGTAGAAATAATAGTAGATAGAGTAGATCTATTAGAGGAAATTAGAAAGTCAAAAGTAAGAGATGATGAAGTAGTAAAAGTAGTGGAAGAAATGAAGAAAGCAGGGGTGAAAATGTTAAGGGATGAAGAATGGAGAGAGGCAGATGGCATCATGTATAAGGAAGAGAAAGTGTATATGCCGAAAGACAATAAATTAAGGACAGAAATTATCAGACTACATCACGACACATCAGTAGGAGAACATGGGGGACAGTGGAAGATAGTAGAGTTGATCACTCGAAACTTTTGGTGGCCAGGGATTACCAAAGAAGTAAAGCAATATGTAGAGGGGTATGATGCTTGCCAGCACAACAAAAACTGCACAGAATAACCAACAGGAAAGCTAATGCCAAACTTAATCCCAGAAAAACCATGGATGCATATATTGGCAGACTTTATCACTAAGTTGTCTTTAGCGCAAGGATACAATAGTATTTTAGTAGTAGTGGATTGGCTAACTAAGATGGTCCACTTTATACCGACTACAGAGAAGACATCAGCAGAAGGGTTAGTAAGGTTGTTTAGAGATAATGTGTAGAAATTGCATGGGTTACTAAAAAGCATTATTTCGGATAGAGGACCCCAATTTGTGGCAGGATTAATGAGAGAATTGAATGGGATGTTGGGGATTGCGAGTAAATTGTCAACAGTGTTTCACCCATAGACTGATGGGCAAACGGAAAGAGTGAACCAGGAGTTAGAACAATACTTAAGAATGTTTATTGATTATAGGCAAGAACAATGACCCGAATGGTTGGGAACAGTGGAATTTGCATATAACAATAAAGTGTACTCAAGTACTCGAACAACGCCTTTTAAGGCAAATTACAGACAAGACCCTAGGATGGGGTTTGAAGGAAGGAAGAAGGGGAAATACAAAGGGGCAGAGAAATTTGTGACAAAGATGAAAGAGATTCAGGAGGAAGCAAAGGCAGTCTTAGGGAAGACACAAGAGGAAATGAAGAAGTATGCAGACAGGAAGAGAGGAGATGTGGATGAGTATAAAGTAGGAGACTTAGTGATGCTTAGCACAAAAGATCTGAAATATCAGATAGTCGGAAGGAGGACAGAAAAGTTGACAGAAAGATTTGTAGGCCCTTACAGGATAAAGAAAATTGTATCATCAAATGCAGTAGAATTAGAACTACCTAGTATGATAAAAATATACTCAGTAGTTAATGTTAGCAGAATATAAAGATATATAGGGCAGGTAAAAGGGTAGAAAAAGGAGCAACCAGCTCCAGTAGTAATCAAGGGAGAAGAGGAATAGAAAGTGGAGAGGATACTGAATAAGTGATGGATCAGAGGAAAGGATAAGTATCTGGTGCAATAGAAGGGGTTCATGGCTGAATCAGATACCTGGGAAGGAGAAGAGAACTTAGAAAATGCTAAGGAAGCGATAGAGGAGTATGAAAGAGAGATCAATATTATGTACAAACATTGAGGATCTTGTATCTCCATGGGATCTCATTGCCTTGGGTTCTATTTATAGCCAAAAGAAGTGCATTGAAGAGAAATTCATGATAGTCATTGAAGTAAATGATTACATCAAGCAGTTCCTGAGATATTAGTGATTCAGTGTCTAGTAACTTAGTGATCACCAACTGATCTGCTGATAACTCAGTGAATACTGAGATTGTCTTGAGATGTTTTTGGTACTATTTGAAAGGTCTTCTTAAGGGCTTTTAGTGGCCATTTAGATCATCAAAATCAGTCAAGTATTCCTGGAGTTATGATCTGAATAAAGTTTATAACAAGAATAAAGTATTAATGGACCCTGTCAAGGTTGCCAGAGTATACAAATAGTCAATCCTGGAGAACAAGACTGATGTCCAAGCATTCCTAGAGTTCGTTAACTTTTATAGACAGTTTATATAGGATATTTTAACCATAGCATACCTACTCTTTGACCTTACTCCAACCAAACCTGGATATAGAACAAAAAAGAAAAGGAGGCCTTCAATACCCTTAAAATAGCAGTAATATTCACTCTGGTGCTAGTATCTCTATAGGACTCAGACCTCTTTAGAATCAAGGCTAATAGCCTCAACTTTGCAACAAAAGTAGTCTTGTTGCAATAGTTACCTGCTAAAAGGGTACAAAAGGGAATTGCTTACTAGAATAGACAAATAAGATGTAATACCAGCTCTTAATTACATGCTAAAGGTTTGAGAGGATGAAACAGAAGTGGGGGATTAAAGAAGGGTATCAGAAAGTATATACAGATTTATGTAAGTTTTATAATCATTTGGTGTTAAACAAGTGTAAGGTCGCTCTAGATCTGTATTACATATCCTCCCTAAGGTATCAACCTTTATATACTATAACAAAAGCTCCTCTAGAAAATACAGTTGGTTGATCCCCCTGGACCCTCTACACTTAGTTGCTCCCTTGTGTCATGACTTGGCAAAATGGCTAAGTCATTATTTACTTTACTTTACTTTTCTTTTATCTTCTTTTCTTATTTAGACTTACTACACAAAGAAGGAGTGCAAGAAAGTATCACATGACATATTACATGTCACAGGTCAGGGTGATGTCACATGATAGAGTCACATGATGAGTGTGGGAAAATAGTACAGAAATTGAACAAGAACTCCATTGAGTTTTTCTTGTGTTATATACTGGAAAATTCAGTGTAAATTAATATTTTTATTCATTTTCTTTATTATTATTATTTATCTCCTATAGAAGTATCATATTTCAGACTAGCTCTCTCCTATTCCAGTTATGGTATATATATGGAGTAAATACATAGTAGCAATCTAGTTTATAGATTAAAGTCTTAAAGTCCTAAATCTACTTTCCTCCATATTCTTGTAGCACTCTCTGCTGTATAAAATCCTTACTTCTGAATTTACCTCTCTCTCAGACAACATTCTACTACTCCAAAATAAGTGACCACACATGTGACAGGAGATTGAGGCACAGTGTATAAGCTAAGGCCAAGACTATTCTACTTCTATGTCATTGTTGTATCCCTTCTGGACCAGTGGTAAAACTATAGGACTGGAGAGTGACATCTTTCATTTCACTTAGTAGCATATTCCACTCTCCAACTCTACTCATTGTGTTACTTCCTAGAACCCAGAGTACATGCTCATAGTATATTCATAGTAATTCATAGTATATTCTAGCCTTCCTATACTGCTATCCCCTTTCCTACTTAACATCTTGTTAACTCAGACTTGGAGTATGATTAAGTTATCTCAGACTAAGTCACTACACCTTGTTTGCACCTACAATACCAAATCTTATAGATGTAATGTAATTCAAGTGTGCATCTAGCTAAGCTTTTCCAGCTTACTGTCCTCTCTGAAGCCTGCCCAAGTTGAGTCTGTAACTTGGTTCTAAATCAAGTCTTGGTATATTCTATGTTCTGTTCCTGATACTATACTGATTCCAAAAGTTGTCACTCAAAATATACCATATTAAATAATTTCAGAGACAGTGGAAATAGAAGTATGTACCAAGATGATTCCTTGTTATTATTTCATCCACTCCTGGAACTATATATTAAATGTTACAAATTATGGAAACTCAGTGAAATAAAATAATAAAGGAAATTATTTAGAGCCTTCCTATCAAAAATGACATGTACTCAAGATATATTCCTTCTAGAACCTTTTTTCTTCTTTCTAGTTTATCCATTCTATCTCTTTCTAGACTTAGTCAGCCACCTACTACTCTATTAGGTATCTAATAACATCTACTTAACACACTGTGCTCTTCCAAGTGGCAATCTATATATCCTATCTGAAAATAGAGTAGTACTGATAAGATCAACACTTATTTCTAAGCATTGTCTCTAGTTCTAAGTTTGTCCTTTCCAACCTTCCAATATAAACTGGAGACCTTATTGTCATATTGAACTATAGTTATCCACAAGTGGTTCTAGATTGTAGTTCTAGTAGAAATATCTTTTTAGTCTAGTACCAACTCACTGTTCTTGTCTCTCAAGTCTTAGTAGTAAGCTTTGTTTACCTTAAGTGTTGCTCTCGACTAGTTATCAACCCTACTCTTGCCTGAGAATATATATATAATAGATTCTAGAGTGAATTCTTCTTACAAATCTGTTGTTATAAAATATATAAAATGTTACTTTTCAAGCAAAATTCATTTGTAGTATAACATTAGAAGGTACAGAAAGACATGACGAGATACTATAACCAAAGAAGGTCTCTAGCTCCCATGTTTTACCCTGGGGACTGGGTATTTCTTAATACATTATTACACTGCAAACAAATTTTGTGTGAAAAGTAACATTTGATACACTTTATACTAATAGATTCATAAAAAGAATTTGCTCTAAAACCTATTATACATATATCCTCAGGCAAGAGTAGAGTTGATGACCAGTCTAGAGTAACACTTAAGGTAGACAAAGCTCACTACCAAGACTTAAAAGGCAAGAACAGTGAGCTGGTACCAGACTAAAGAGACATTTCTACTAGAACTGCAATCTAGAACTACTTGTGAATAACTATAGTTCAATATAACAGTAGAGTCTCCAGTTTATATTGGAAGGTTGGAAAGGACAGACTTAGAACTAGAGATAGTACTTAGAAATAAGTGTTGATCTTATTAGTACTACTCTATTTTCAGATAGAATATGTAGGTTATCACTTGAAAGGGTATAGTATATCAAGTAGATATTATTAGATACCCAATAGAGTAGTAGATGGCTGACTAAGTCTAGAAGAAGACAAAATGGATAAACTAGAAAAAAAAAAGAAGGTTCTAGAAGGAATACATCTTGAGTACATGTTATCTTTAATAGGAAGGCTCTAGAAAAGAAATGTATCATCTTAGAAATTAGGGAACTTAGAGCAAGAGAGAAATTGAAATACTACCAAAAGTAGTAATAATTTCCTTTCTCATTTATTTCATTGAGTCTCTATAATTTGTATCATTTAATGGATAGTTCCAGGAGTAGATGGAATGGCAACAAGAACTCATCTTGGTATATACCTTTATCTCTACTGCCTCTAGAACCATTTAACATAGTGTATTTTGAGTGATAACTTTTGGAATTAGTATAGTATCAGGAACAGAATATAGAATATACCAAGACTTGATCTAGAACCAAGTTACAGACTCAACTCAGGCAGGCTTTGGAGAGGACAGTGAACTGAGAAAGCTTGGCTAGGTACACACTTGGATTGCATCACACCTGTAAGGTTTGGTGTTAGGGGTACAGACAAGAAGGTAACTGAGTATAGAGAGTCCAGAGAGATCAACTAACTATATTTTCCAGAGCTTTTGTCACAGTATATAAAGGTTGACATCTTAGAGAGAATATGCAATATGGATCTAGAATGACCTCACACTCATTTAACACCAAATAATCATAAATCTTACATAAAGCTACATATAACTTCTAATATTCTTCTTTAATTCCCCACTTTTGCTTCATTTCCTTAAATCTTTAGCATATGATTGGGAGCTGGTACTATACCTTATTGTCTGTTTCAGTATACAATTTCCTTTTGTACCCTTTTAGCATCTGACATCAAGACCACTTGTCCATCTCCAAAGTTGTTACACTAATGTCTCAGACCCTTTATTGTAGAACAATAAGTAGGGCCTTTTGCATATTGTCTTAAGCTACCACATGCAATAAAGAAACTCCACCCTGTATTCAATGTAGTAAAACTCTCTACTACCCCAGAAGACCCTATACTAGGATGGAGATCATAACTGCTGCTACCACCAATCATTGTCAATAAAGAAAAGAAGTGAAAGATAGAAGAGATCTTAGACAGTTGCTGGCACCAGAGGAGATTCCAGTTCTTGATAAAATAGAAGGGATATGACAAGGAGCATAACTCTTAGAAAGTAGTTTCCAATATTTCAGCCCCAGATCTTATAGTGGAGTTTTATTGCAGGCACCTCACAGTCCCTAGACATATCTGCTGGATGGACTTCAATGCAATTTTTGGACCTGGAATGATCACTTTGAGATACAGTAATCTTGAAAGGGGAGTAAGTGTAAGAGAACCCTACCAACACCACCTCTGGAATACTAGACCAACCTCCTGAAGTGATCCTGTGCCTAATTAAATATTATATAGTAATATTTAATTGCCCTTAGCTCAACTTGGCAACCCCTAACCCTGCCAGATAGGACCATAGTATCAAGTAGAAAAGAGATAGCAGTATAAAAAGGCTAGAATATACTGTGAATTGCTATGAATATACTATGAGTATGTACTCCGGGTTCTAGAAAATAACACAATGAATGGAGTTAGAGAATGGAACACACTACTAGATAAAATGAGATATATTGCTCTTCAGTTCTGTGGTTTTATAGCTAGTCTAGAGAGAACACAATGACAACATAGGAGTGGAATAATCTTGGCCTCAACTCATACACTGTACCTTAATCTCCTATTATATATGTAGTCACTTATTTTAGAGTAGTGGAATATTGTCCAAGAGAGAGGTAAATTCAGGAGTAAAGAGTTATATAGTAGAGAATGCTATAAGAATATAGGGGAAGTGGCTTTATGACTTTAAGACTTTAATCTATGAACTAGGTTACTTTTATATATCTACTCAGTATATATACTACAATCAGACTAGGAGAGAGTCAGTCTGAAACGTAATACTCTTTCCAGTTTAAAACATAATACTCCTATAGGAGATAAATAATAATAAAGAAAATAAATATTAATATTAATTTATACTGAATTTCCAGTATATGACACATAGAATCAGGGATGGACAGACTGTAGTAGTATATATTGTAGAGTACACCTCTAGAAGTCTTATCCTAAGCTCTAAGGATTCTTCTAGAGGTAAGTTGTAATACACTTAGAAGCTGTAATATGACTAAGGATTCTTCTGGAGCCTACTTTGCTCCAGTTACCCTTATACAAACATTACTACTCAATTCTGTGAAATAGCCAAAACACTCAAGCTTATTTTATATAATACATTACCCCAGTGATTCCATACTATCCAATATAACCTAGTCAATGAACTTACAGTATACCAAGATCATAGAAACTCAGTAATTGATGACTATATCTATGAATTACAAGAGTTATATGCTAACACCAATCATTTTCCAACCTTTCCACAAGTTAAACCTATAAGATATTTAGATGATACTGTAATGGAAGAAAAAAAAGTCATACTTATGTATCCTATCCCACCACTATCTGATAATAAATCCTCAACCATATTGTCAGACTATAAGGGCAACTAGAGTAGAGCTTCTAGAAGAATTCTTAGTTTATAAATATACTCTGGAGTATGTTACAACTCATCTTCTAGGAGAATCCTCAGAAAATAGGATAAGACTCCTGGAAGGGTACTCTATACTATATATACAAGTCCTTTTAGCTATAGAATGTTCTAAGGATCAGGATCAGAAATGCAGGAGTAGGCAACTAATTAAATATTATATAATTATTATTTAATTAGTGCAGAATTACTCCTGTGGGCTACTACTAGTATATCAGGAGTATGACTTAGTATAGTCCTCTTACACAAATAACAATAAATCAACAACCTCAGAACCTGAAATTCACCATATGTAATTAATAAAAGAAGTTAACTACTTCATCACATTCTTAAAATAATTCAAAGTACTAGCATAAGTTATTTGCTTTATACTACTTGCAGGATATCATACTATTAATAGAAATGGCAAAAACAGTTCTTAATACTGGAATTAGATCATAAAGGAGTTACTCAAATTTAAGCAAAATTTAGAAATGGTATAACAGGGATTCAAGATATTATTATATGCTGGAGGACCACTATATAAATTGTTACCAAGGAACAGTGAATGTTCTTAGTGGTCACCCTAGGTGGATGTTCAGGAAGAACTCGATGGAGTTCTTTATTGGATTGCAGCCTTATTTATACTACTACTACAGTGGCTGTACCC
>Ga0153941_1001068_pt1 | contig 11330 bp, 10 predicted proteins | sample TSNJ025MetaG_FD_104733 | JGI IMG/M metagenome (GOLD analysis project Ga0153941, IMG submission 104733) | Attine ant fungus gardens microbial communities from New Jersey, USA - TSNJ025 MetaG | ecosystem: Host-associated > Fungi > Mycelium > Unclassified | place: USA: New Jersey, Brendan T. Byrne...
GAAGTTGTCTATGTTTGATACAAAAGATTTAAAAAATGTACAGGAGAAGCAGAAACTGGTGGAAGCATCCTTTGAGCATTCGGTTGCATGGTACAACCACAAAGCCGTGCTGATCGATGCCGCCAAGAACCTGATTGGTTTTCCTGCCGAGCACTATGATTATGACAGTCGTGAATGGGGCGTTTCCTATGTTGTTTACTCCTATGACAAGGCAGCAGGATTTAAGCAGGAGCTGAACTTTAAACTGGATACAGCCGGTGATTATTCCTCGACACGGGGACTTTATATTGGTGACTATCTGTATGTGGTTGAGAATAACCAGATTCATGCGTTCGATTTGAAGGATTTTTCCTGCCTGGCAGAATTGAAGTATTAAAAGCAATCAGGTAGAAACAATTAAAAATTCCACCGGTTCATCCGTCTGATTTTCCCAGCGGTGTCCGACAATATTGGGATAATAAAGCGTGTCCTCCGCGTTCAAGGTGTAGGGCGGATTGTTTTCCAGCAGGAAGGAGAGGGTTCCTTTGAGGATAAAGACGAATTCCTCTCCTTCGTGATAATGGTAGTCGCCGGAATCTGTGTGGGGGGGCATGGAGATAACACCAGCCCACATTTTGCTGTCTCCCCTGGTGATGAGGGATTCCAGAACTTCCTTTCCGTCTGAGCAGTTTCTGACGAAGGAGGAACGTTCATTTTTCCGAACCAACCGTATCTGATCGGCACTGTCTTCGACAAAAAGCGCAGAGATTGGGAAGCTGAGTGCTTCGCATAGCGCATGGATGCTGATCAGATTCGGTGAACTTTTGCCGGTTTCGATCTGACTGATCGTACCTGCGGCGATGTTGCAGCGAGCGGATAAGTCGCGTATGGAAAGACCGAGGGAGACGCGCTGTTTTTTAAGCATATTTCCGATTCGGACTAAATTTAATTCTGCCATGTTTTCCTCTTTTCTTATTGTTTCCTATGTTCTTCCCCTAATTATACCGCCATATTTGCAAAAAAGTCAAATTCATTAAATAGGATTTGACAAATAATTGTGCGTTCATTATAATGAACATATATATTTGCGGTTCCAGATAGAGAGGAGAAACATGATGTCAGAAAAAATATTAATAAAGAATGCAAAAGCAATTGTCACATGTGATGCCGAAGATCGGGTTTATTGTAATGCCGACATGCTGATCGAAGGCCCTAAAATCGTCCGGATTGGCACGGATTTAAAGGCCGGGGATGCGAAAGTGATAAACGCTGAAGGAAAATTCATCTATCCCGGGCTGATTAACACCCATCACCATTTCTTCCAGACCTTTGTCAGAAACCTGATGGCGATTGATTATCCCAATATGCTGGTGGTGGAATGGCTGGATAAAATATATCGTGTCTTTAAGCAGATCAATGACGAAGTGATTTACTATTCCTCACTTACTGCCATGGCGGATCTGGTGAAGCATGGATGTACCTGTGCATTTGATCATCAGTACTGCTATACGACGGCGACCGGAAAGCTTCCGGTGGACCGGCAGATGGAGGCGGCAAGTCAGATTGGCATTCGCTATCATGCAGGCCGGGGAACCAATACGCTGCCGCGCAATATGGGGAGCACGATTCCAGAGGAGATGGTGGAGACAACGGAGGAGTTTCTGAATGACTGTATCCGTATCATTGACCGGTATCATGATCCGAATCCATATTCCATGAAACAGATTGTCATCGCTCCCTGTCAGCCGATCAACAGTTATCCGGAGACCTTCATCGAGTCAGTGAAGCTGGCAAGAGAGAAAGAGGTACATTTACATACCCATCTTGGTGAAGGGGAAAATATCATTATGCAGGAGCGTTATGGAAAACGTACGCTGGAGTGGTGTGAGGAGATCGGATTTGTTGGTCCTGATGTATGGATTGCCCACGGATGGGAACTTTTGCCTGAAGAGTATACGGTGATGGGGCGGACCGGAACCGGCGTTTCACATTGCCCCGGACCGGCTGTGCTGGGAGGTTTTCCGATTCTGGATATGAAGGCGATGCAGAAGGAAAATGTGCTTATCAGTCTTGGCTGTGACGGTTCGGCAACCAATGACAGCTCAAGTCTTCTGGATTCCCTAAGAATGTCATATCTGATGCAGGCTTATCACAGCAAGGACAGAGGCGGCTGTTTATCCCCTTATGAAATGCTGAAGATTGGTACGGTAAATGGTGCCAAAACTTTGGGCAGAATGGATCTTGGCTCGCTGGAGGAAGAAAAAGGTGCTGATCTATTTATGATTGATACGGAGGTGCTGGAGCTGACCGGCACCCTGCATGATCCCAAAAACCTTCTTGCCAGAAGTGGTGTGACCGGGCCGGTGTGGATGACGATGGTTAACGGAAAGGTAGTTTATGAGAACGGCAGGCTGACTGGCGTGGATGAGCGGCGGTTAGCGGAAGAAGGAGAGGCCGTCTGTACAAAGGTACTGCGCAGCGAGTTTAACCAATACTGGTAATTTCCACTTTTCAGAATCATCAGCATATGCTATGATTAAGGGCATATGCCGATGATAAGGAACAGATTCCCCGGCATGCATGTGTCCGGGGATTTTTAGGAAAAGAGGAAAAGGTTATGATTATAAAGGATATCTGGTTGGATGTAAATGCGGTCAAAGAGCGTGACCCGGCGGCGCGCAATGCGCTGGAGGTACTTCTGCTGTACCAGGGGGTGCATGCGTTGATCTGGCACCGGTTTGCTCATTGGTTTTACCGGCATCATATGTTTTTTATTGCCCGGCTGATTTCACAGATTGCCCGGTTCTTCACGCTGATCGAGATTCATCCGGGGGCACAGTTAGGGCATGGGATTTTGATTGACCATGGCTGCGGCGTGGTGATTGGCGAGACAACGGTGATTGGTGATAACTGCACCATTTATCAGGGCGTGACCCTGGGTGGGGTCGGCTTAAACAAGGGAAAGCGTCACCCGACCCTGGGAAGCAACGTAACGGTTGGTGCCGGTGCTAAAATCCTGGGTGCGTTTGAAGTGGGGGATAATTGTAAGATTGCGGCAAATGCCGTTTTGCTAAAGCAATTGGAAAATGATACCACGGCCGCGGGAATCCCGGCTCGTCCGGTTAAGGTTGGCGGTGTGCCGGTGCCTAAGGAGGTGGATGACTATCATCTGGCAAAGGAGCAATATTGCCTGATGGAAGATCGGATCAGGCAGCTGGAGGCGGAATTGAAGGAGCTGCACGAGGCCCTGAAAAGCAAGAACGAATAAATGAAAACGAGGAATATTACCATGGAAGACCGATGCCGTGATATTGAGCGGAGTATTATCAAGCAGTTCCGGGGCGGAATCTGGCGGCCATTTGTAAAAGCATTAAAAGAATATGAGATGATTCAGCCAGGCGACAACATCGCCGTCTGTATCTCCGGCGGCAAGGATTCCATGCTGTTAGCCAAATGCATGCAGGAAATCCTGCGCCACGGCAAGATGGATTTTGGCCTTAACTTCATCGTGATGGACCCGGGATATCACCTGGATAACCGCCGGATGATTGAAGAAAATGCCGCCTTGATGGGGATTCCGGTGCAGATTTTTGAATCGGATATCTTTGCGGCAGTAGTTGATGCGGGCGGTTCTCCCTGTTATCTGTGCGCCAGAATGCGCCGGGGATATCTCTATGCCAATGCCAGGAAGCTGGGCTGCAATAAGATTGCCCTGGGCCACCATTTTGATGACGTGATTGAGACGATTCTGCTGAGTATGCTGTACGGTGCGCAGGTGAACACCATGATGCCCAAACTCCACAGTACCAACTTTGCAGGAATGGAATTGATCAGACCTTTATATCTGGTCAAGGAAGAGCATATTCTGGCCTGGAAAGACTACAATCAACTGCACTTTCTGCAATGTGCCTGCCGCTTCACCGAGCAAATTGCCAAAGAGAAAGCCCTGGAAGAAGAAGTCCACAGCTCCAAGCGCCAGGAGATGAAAGAATTGATTGCCCGGTTTCGCCAGATCAATCCCCACATTGACGCAAATATTTTCAGAAGTGTGGAAAATGTTAACCTGGATGCCTGTATCGGGTATGTGAAGGATGGAAAACGCCATCATTTTCTGGAAGAATATCATAAATAAGCTTGCATCAACATACACTTTCTATAAAGAGACAGAAGGTAAGGTGGGTGCTTTTTTATGTTGGAACTGGTAAAAAGAAATATACATATGAACCGTTGGAAAAACCAGGTAAGTACCCAGGTTACGCTGGATGATGATTTTATTGTGCCGGACACAATGAACGATATCGCTCAGGTAATCCTGGATTCTGGTGAGATACAGATGGAACCGGTCAAGAGTCAGAATGAAAAAGTAGTGGTTCGGGGCAAGCTGGATTTTCATATCCTGTACCGGACTGAGGATGGCGGCATGCAGACATTAGGCGGAATGATTCCGTTTGAAGAGACCGTCAATGTACCGGGATTGACCGAGCGAGACGATGTAAGTGTCGGCTGGCAGTTAGAAGATATGGATGCCGGGATGATTAATTCCCGGAAGCTGAGCATGAAAGCGATTGTGGCGCTGGAAGTAAAGGTGGAATCTCTGTTGGATACAGAGGCAGCAGTGGATATTGGCGAGGTACATGACGGTGAAGGCAACCTGCCCCAGATCGAGACGCTAAAACGGAAGATCGATGTGGCGGCGATTGCCCTTCGGCGTAAGGATACCTACCGTTTGAAAGAGGAAGTGGCTTTGTCCGGAAGCAAGCCGGCACTTGACCGGATCCTCTGGACCGAAATGCGCCTGAATAATGTGACGACCCGTCCGATGGATGGACAGGTGCATTTGGAGGGAGTCCTGATGGTCTTTGTCATCTATGAAGGTGATGGCGAAACTTCCATGGTGCAGTGGCTGGAAGAAAGCATTCCGTTTTCCGGCCAGGTGGAAATGCCGGGCGCTGTAGATGAAATGATTCCGGCCATAGCGGTACACCTGATCCATAAAGGAATCGAAGAAAAACCTGATTATGACGGCGAGATGCGGGAGCTGGATGTGGATGCGGTCATCGAACTGGACATCCGGCTGTATGAAGAACAGTCACTGGAAATCCTCAGCGATCTGTATGCCACCAACCGGGAACTGAACATGGAAACCGGCAATGCCTGTTTTGACCAGATTCTGACCCGGAATACCGGACGGTCAAAACTGTCAGAGAAAATAAATGCAGGCGGCGGTCCGCGGATCCTGCAAATCTGCCACAGTACCGGCACGGTCAAACTGGATGATGTGGAAGTTGGTGAGGATGCCTTAAATCTGGACGGAGCTTTGGAGGTGCGGATTCTTTATCTGACCGACGACGACAGCCAGCCGGTTCAGTCCCTGACGGAGTTGATTCCATTCCATTATGAAGCTGATGTGCCGGGAATTAAGGATGACAGTGTCTGGTATCTGGATAGTGGAGTAGAGCAGCTGACAGCCGTTATGCTGGGCGGTGATACCATCGAAGTCAAGGCTGTAATCGTGCTGGATATGCTGGTTCTTCAGCCCATCTGTCAGCCGGTGATCCTGCGGGCCGATACAGAGCCGCTGGACACCAAGAAGCTCCAGCGGATGCCGGGGATCGTCGGTTATATTGTCCAGGAGGGGGATAGCTTGTGGGAGATTGCCAAACGGTTCCATACCACGGTAGACAATATCATGGCCACCAATGGTCTGACATCGGACATTATTTATTCCGGTGATACTCTGATTCTGGTGAAAGAGATAACCAAGGAGTAGTCCGGTGAACATAACCAGTACAGCCGGCCATACGCTCTTTAACGTTAGCCGGCTGAAAAATTCCGTTATTTGTCAAAAAAGATTATAATAGAGTAGAGAAAAACGGCAATACTAATCCACGAAGAAATCTGAATAAGCACACATTTGGTGCGAATGGTATATTATAAGTTATGGCAACCCGCATCCAGCTGGTGCTTCAGATAGATGACAGGGAAACCTGGGCGGCAGGAGTGATCTTGCAAGCATTCCGTGCCGCTACATATACATATCATTTTGGTGAAGGACCAACTGGAAGGATGTTACGAATGATGAACTATACATATTTGTTAAAATGTGCCGATGGAACCCTTTACTGCGGCTGGACAAACCATCTGGAAGAACGGATCAGGGCACATAATGAAGGCCGTGGCGCTAAGTACACGAAGGGCCGCCGGCCGGTTGAGCTGGTCTATCATGAAGTGTTTGAAACCAGGCAGGATGCTATGCGGCGGGAGGCGGCGATTAAGAAGCTGCGGCGGGAGGAAAAGTGGAAACTGATACGTGAAAATGTAGTAAAGTAAAGAGGAAGGAAACAGGTCTCGGGCAATCGCCCGGGGCTATTTTTGTCGACAGTTTTCCATTAATAGACAGTGATTCAAAAATAAGGCGGAAAAGAATTGGATAATTCTGGTAAAAACAAAAAATTACCGAAACAATATGCCACATTCTGTTTACCACCGCTATCATATCTATGGTAAATTTTTATTGTATCCAACAGGAACACCCTGCAGGTATACCTGAATGCCCAAAAAGCAGGGCAATATATCATGAAAGGAGAGGTTCGTATGAGAATACTGGCAATCACTGCGTGCACTGCCGGAATTGCACACACTTATATTGCGAAAGAAAAGCTGGAAAATGCCGCCAGGGAATTAGGGGATTTCATCAAAGTAGAGACCCAGGGATCGATCGGGGTGGAAGATGAACTGACCCCGGAAGAGATCAAGGCAGCCGATGTCATTCTGATTTCCGCTGACATTCGGGTAAACAAAGAACGATTTACCGGTAAGCCGGTAGTAGAAGTCCCCATCAGTATGATTATGAAGTCGCCAAAGGGTGTTTTGACCAAAATCCACGAAAAACTTGATAAATAACCAATATTCAAAAGAGAGGGGTAACGTTATGAGTAAAAGCAGGAATCAGTTTCAAGTGAAGAAGCATGTTATGACCGGAATTTCTTACATGATTCCGATTGTTGTGTGCGGCGGCATCTTGTGTGCGTTGGCCAAAGGATTTGGCGGATACAACATTGGTGCGGCAATAGAAGCAGGAGCGACACCATTTTCCAATCTGAACCCATTCTCCTGGATCGGCTTCTGGTGGGGTGTCAATAAACTGGGTTCCTATGCCATGGATTTTGCCGTTGCAGTCATGACAGCAGGGGTGGCCTATTCCATCTCCGGGCGGCCGGGAATTGTTCCCGGATTGGTCATCGGCTATTGTTCGGCCCAGTCCAAGGCGGGATTTTTAGGCGGTCTGTTGATGGCTTTTATCATCGGTGCCTTTGTTAACTGGATGAAAAAATGGAAGCTGCCGAAATGGTGCGTCGGTTTGATGCCGGTAATGTTTATTCCGGTTATTTCCACTTTGGTATGCGGCATGATTTTCTTATGTGTGTTTTCCATTCCGCTGGCCTTTATCATGGACGTGTTCCAGAACTGGATCATCTCGCTGAATGATGGAACGAAAGCTGTAATCGGCGCCGTAATTGGTGCCTGCATGGGATTTGATATGGGCGGACCGGTAAACAAGACCGCATCCATGGCGGCGAACGCCCTGGGTGTTGATGGAATCTACGGCCCGATGTCAGCCAAAATTATCGGTGGTATGACACCGCCAATTGGTATCTTTATTGCCACTTTAATTGCCAGGAAAAAGTTTTCCAAGGTAGAACTGGAAACAGCTAAAACAGCATTACCGATGGGGCTTTGCTTTATTACAGAAGGTGCCCTGCCCTTTGCCGCGGCTGATCCGGCCAGAGTGATTCCCAGTTCTATGCTGGGCTCAGCAGTGGCCGGTGCCCTTGCTGTGGTATTGGGGTGTGAATCCGTGGCCGGTCATGGCGGAATCTTTGTTGTTCCAATGATGACACATCCGTTTTACTTCCTGTTTGCCCTCATTGCGGGTTCTTTGGTGACAGGAGTGGTGTATGCCGTATTAAAGATACCGGTCGATGAGACAATGGATATGGTAGCTGAGGAAGCGGTTATTGATTTCGATCTGGACATTAAAATCCAGTAAAAAGATTGACAGAAAGGAAGCGAATCGACTATGCTGGTAGCAATGAAAGCTGTTCTGGAGGATGCCAATCAGAATCATTATGGTGTGATGGCCATGAACAGCATCAATATTGAAATGGCAAGAGCAGGAATTCTGGCAGCTGAGGAAGAGCACTCTCCGATTATCGTCCAGTTTGGCCCCGGCCAGATGAAGAACCATGCCCACCTGGAGGAGATGCTGCCGGTGATAAAGTCACTTGCTGCCAGAGTTCATGTCCCGGTAGCTTTGAACCTGGACCATGGAACTGATTTTTATACCATCACCGATTGTATTAACAAGGGTTTTACCAATGTAATGTTTGATGGCTCCTCCCTTCCCTATGAAGAAAATGTCAAACGTACTGCTATCATCAGCGCCCTGGCTCATGGGATGGGCTGTTCTGTCGAGGGAGAACTGGGACATGTAGGACAGGCGGCCAATTCTGATGATACGGATCAGGACCAGTACACCAACCCCGAGCAGGCCGTTGATTTTGTTCAAAGAACCGGCGTTGATGCTCTGGCGATAGCGATTGGTACAGCTCACGGCGCTTACCCCAAAGGAAAGGTCCCCAGACTGGACTTTGAGCGTCTGCAGCAATTAAAAGAAACCCTGAAAATGCCGTTGGTGCTGCATGGCGGTTCTGGTTCGGGCGAAGAGAATCTGAAAAAAGCAGTTGCCGGGGGAATTAACAAAATAAATGTGTGTACGGATGCATTTGAGGCGGGAAAAGCGGCCATGCTGACATTGCTCCAGGAAAAACCGGAAGCCGATTACATGAATCTGTGTATGGCGGCGGAAGCCGGAATCAAAAGTTTTGTTAAGGATTATATGAAGGTGATCGGTTCCAGCGGACGCTATATTTACGGCGAACACGGAAAAGCAGACCAGGTGGGCAATGAGTAACTAAGAAATACAAAGAGCGGCAGTCAGACCGAGGGATTGGCTGCCGCTTGTTTTAAAAGCAAGGGGAAAATTTGAAAAAAGAAAAAGACTTATTCTATTACCGTAAAATCCTGAACAGTCTTTTAGACGGACAGACCTGCTCCATTGCTCAATTAACCAGGCAAGTGGCATTGTCGGAGAAAACCGTGCGGACAAAAGTAGATCAGTTAAATGCCTGGCTGGCGCAGCACGATGCCGGCAGCATTCACAAGAAGCAAGGGACCGGTGTCTGGCTGAATGCCACAGCCGAAGAACAAAACCGGATCCGGGCCATTCTGGAAACAGTGGATGAGGAAGTGGCGCCGGATCTGGAAGTCAGAAACCGGCAGCTGATCGGGAAGCTGCTGCGGAAATCGGGAGAAGTCATCACGGTAGCCCAGTTGGCCGACAGTTTGTATCTGAGTCCGCCGACGATTGCCAATATGCTGAAAGCGGTGCATCCCTGGTTTGAAAAGCGCAGTTTAAAGATTCAGCCGGTCCGAGGTAAAGGAATCAGTCTGCTTGGCGACGAGTATAATTACCGGATTGCAATCAAGGATTATCTGTTGACGATCATGCCAGAGGCCATGGAGGCGTTGCTGGCTAATTTTGCGGCCAGGATCGATATCTGCCGGATCCGCCGGATTATTGTCAATGCAGAGAATGCCTGGCGGATCGAGTTGGCAGACAGTTCGTTTAATATGGCCTGGATTTTGACTTGTCTGTCCCTGACCCGGAACTATCCCGAGGGCGAACACCGGTTTAAGGAAAATGAAGAAGAAAATATCCAGTATTATGTGGAGTATTCTTTTGCGGAATCCATCTATCAACGGATCGAAAATGAATTTCAGATAAAAATTCCGGCGAGTGACATTGTGCTGCTGGCAATCCTGCTGATTTCCGCAAAACGGATCAATACGATTCTGGATATCAACAGTGAAGACTATGCCAGGCAGTATGATGAAAGCTTACAATGCTTTGTAAAAACGGTCATTGAGACCATTGATTCGGTATTGGATGCGGGGATTACGGAGGATGAAATCCTTGCCGAAAGCCTGTTGATCCATATGCGTTCGGCCATCTTCCGAATGAAATATTCCACCGCCAGTCAGGAGAGCATCAGTAAGTATGTGAAAAATGAATACAAACAGACCTTCCTGGCCACCTGGTCCACCAGCTATTTGTTCGAGGAGCATTATGGAATCCAGGTGACAGAGGATGAACTGGCGGGCATTGCCTTGTACATTCAGGCTTCACTGATCCGGCAAAAGAAAGAGACACCACTGTCGGCATTGCTGGTAAGCAAAACCGGACTGGCTGACAGTCAGCTGCTGATGGAATTGATCAAATACAATGTGCCGGAGGTTTCCGGGATCAAAGTAGTCAGTAATCATGATTTTTCGCTGCGCCAATATCCGGAGATCGATCTGATTATCAGCACCGTCAATCTGGTTCCGGCAGATGGGCGAGTGGTCCGCATTGGCGAACGGATATCAGAATATGATATTGAGCAGATCCGGGAAACAGTCCGGCAGATCAAGAGTGCCAGGAAGCATCAGCGGTTTTGCTTTCATAATCTTTGCCATCAGTTGTTTGATATTGACCTGATTTTTGTCCATCCCAAGGTGAAAGACAAGACGGAACTGATTACCATGATGGTAAAGAGGATGGCAGATAAAGGAGATGTGACAGAACATTATCTGACCGGGGTGCTGGAACGGGAAAATGCAACGACTACCAGTATTGGCCGGGGAATTGCCATTCCTCATGGCAATATAGGTGAAAGCAATAAAGCCAGGATAGCGGTGGCAATTCTGGAGGAACCGTTGGATTGGCGCGGGGAGCCGGTGGATGTGGTTTTTCTGTTGGGTATTAAGATGTCGTCCAAGTTCGAAATCAAAAAGACCAAACAGTTTTATAAGGACTTTCTGGTGTTGACGGAGCATGATGACAATTTAAGGCTTCTGAAGCAAATGAATTCCGCTTTGGAAATTTATCAGTTTTTAATTCGGTAGGGGAAGGGGTACACTATGGCAGTTGAGGGAATTCTGGATAAACAGATCGTTGATCTGGATATGACAGCAAAAAATAAAGAAGAGGTGATTCGACATCTGTCGGGCCTTCTGAAGCAAGGCGGGTATATTGAAGACCTGGAGGGGTATATCAAAGATGTCTATCTGCGGGAAGCAGAAGGGATTACCGGGATTGGCAATCACGTGGCCATTCCCCACGGTAAATCGGAGCATGTGATGCATGTGGGGATTGCGGTAGGACGAACCAGGCAAATGGTGGAGTGGGAATCCTATGACGGCAAACCAGTAGGGCTGTTCTTTTTATTTGCAGTTCCGACTGATCCCGA
>Ga0153941_1001070_pt1 | contig 11292 bp, 14 predicted proteins | sample TSNJ025MetaG_FD_104733 | JGI IMG/M metagenome (GOLD analysis project Ga0153941, IMG submission 104733) | Attine ant fungus gardens microbial communities from New Jersey, USA - TSNJ025 MetaG | ecosystem: Host-associated > Fungi > Mycelium > Unclassified | place: USA: New Jersey, Brendan T. Byrne...
AAGCCAGGCACTTTTTTAATACCTAAATGTGACAAATCCAGTATTTATGCATATTTTCTGTGTATTCTCTCCATCTTCAATTTCCCAATATATCTTCGTGGACTTTTGTCCCAAGCTCCTAGCACTGGCACGAATCATTCAAGCGCCTTTGCTAAATATCAACGATACAGCACACTAGTCTGTGGCCTGCCGCTTCAGCAGCTCCAGCCCGCGGGCGACCGGCGGCAATGCAATGACGATCATCGTCAGCACACCTTCCGCCAGGATATAAGAATAATTATAAACCAGTGGATAGACAGCGGTCAGCGCCTGGGGAAAGTTCTCCGGCATGTATTCCATCCAGTACAGATATCCGCCCAGGGAGTGAAAGGCGCCACGGACCAGAATACCAAGCCAATATCCTTTTAATAGTCCATGCCTGGATTTGCGAAATACTCCGGCCAGACCCAGTCCGGCAAAAGCCAGCAGGTAATCACAGCAGACCTGGAAGAAGGAAAGAATATAGGGTTCCTGTAAAAATTGCAGTACACCATAACACAGGCCGGTGATGATACCGACCTTCGTTCCGTACCAATAGCCGATCAGACAGATAAACAGCATGCTGAACAAGGTGACGGAGCCGCCAAAGGGCATCGGGACCAGCCGCAAATAAGAAGTGATAAAGGCCAGGGCAATGGCCGTACCGCAGAACACCAGCTGTTTAATAGAAATTTTTGACATAAAAAATCCTCCTTTGCATTTGTGCAGGAGGGGACTACATGTAAGTTTGAATGCTTCCTTACGCCGGCATGAACCGGATCAAGTAGTGAGGGTCAGATATCAGTGAAGATATGAATATCATTCTCAGCCCAAAGGACTCCCCTAGCGTGCTTTGTTATTAATTACATCGAAGTATACCCCATGAAAGCAGAATTGTCAATATTGCAATGGATTTTTAAGGAAATAGCCCTTGTATTTGGTGGCGGAATTCGGTAGAATAGGAATAGGCTGAAATGGGATTCTCCAAAGTGCAAAAAATGCAAGGAGGATCGCATGCAACAAATCATAAAAAAATACGTAAAGGCAATACTGTTGCTGTTGATGATACTGTCGGCAGGATTCTGCTACAGTTGTGACCGGGGTGAGGTACTCTCATCTTTGGAATCAATACCGGCGGCACAGACCGAGCGGTCGACGGAATTGACCCCGCCGACAGAAGCCCGGGTCAGATATTATGTCTATATTTGCGGTGAAGTTAAGTATCCGGGGGTGTATGAGATGGAAGCCGGTGAGCGAATCTACCAGGTGGTGGAACGGGCCGGCGGATATACCCAGGCAGCGGCTGTCGATTATCTGAATCTGGCGGAGCCGGTGGCGGATGGGATGAAGCTGGTGGTGCCGGATCAAAATGAACTGGCACAGGCCGGGGAACTTTATGGACCGACGGGATTAAGCCGGGAGACGGCCAAGATCAACCTGAACACGGCGACAAAAGAACAGCTGATGACTTTGCGGGGCATCGGCGAGGCACGGGCTGGTGATATTATCCGGTACCGTGAGACACATGGCAGTTTTAGCTGCATTGAAGATATTATGAAGGTATCAGGAATCAAAGATGCAGCCTTTCAGAAGATAAAAGAAAGTATCACAGTTTAGAGGAGAAAACATGGCGAAGATTTTGGTAGTTGACGATGAAAAATTAATTGTGAAGGGCATTCGTTTCAGCCTGCTGCAGGACGGTATAGAAGTGGATTGCGCCTATGACGGGGAGGAAGCGATCAATCTGGCGAAGGAGAACGAATATGATGTGGTACTCCTGGATGTGATGCTTCCCAAATTCGATGGCTTCGAAGTATGTCAGGCCATCCGGGAGTTTTCCGAGATGCCGATTATCATGCTCACAGCCAAGGGTGGTGATATGGATAAAATCCTGGGCTTGGAATATGGTGCGGACGATTATATTACCAAACCGTTTAATATTCTGGAAGTGAAGGCCAGAATCAAAGCGATTATGCGCCGCAATGCCAAAAAAGCAGCCAAGTCCGGAAAGGCCGATACCAAGGTGCTCACCGTCGGGGATTTAAAACTGGATCGGGAGAGCCGCCGGGTCTTTATCGGTGAACGGGAGATCAATCTGACGGCCAAGGAGTTTGATATGCTGGAGCTGCTGGTTTGCAATCCCAATAAAGTGTACAGCCGTGAAGCGCTGCTGACATTTGTATGGGGAAATAAAGCTTCGGAGAACGGCGATGTCCGGACGGTGGATGTCCATGTCAGACGTCTGCGGGAGAAGATTGAACCGTCCCCCAGTGATCCTAAATATGTGCACACCAAGTGGGGGGTCGGATATTATTTCCGTGCCTGACGTAGTGTGCTGTTTAGCAGCAAAATAACCGGACAGACTAACAACAAAGAGGAGTTTTACGATGAATGTTTCGATCAGACAGGTAAGACTGGATGATCTGGATGCTGTGACCCGGGTAGAAGCAGTCTGTTTTCCACAGGCAGAAGCAGCAACCCGGGATTCTTTTTTACAAAGGATCCAGACGTTTCCGGAGAGTTTTCTGATTGGGGAGAAAGAGGGAGCCATTATTGGCTTCATTAATGGATGCGTGACCGATGACCGGACTATTTGTGATGAGATGTTTGACACCGCTGAGTATCACCGGTCGGAGGGAGCCTGGCAGGCGGTGTTCGGACTTGATGTGGTGCCGCAGTGGCAGCACCGCGGCGTGGCTTCACAGTTGATGAAAGCATTGATTCAGAAGGCCGCTGAAGCGGGGCGTAAAGGCCTGATTCTGACTTGCAAGGAGAATTTGATTGGATTTTATGAATCCTTTGGTTATCGGAATACAGGTGTATCAGCATCGGCACATGGGGGTGCCGTCTGGTATGACATGATGCTGGAGTTATAAGCGAGTTCCCTATATATTGATACAGGAGGCTGACATGTGCAAATGAAAACAGAAAAAAAACGCTCTGGTTGGAGGTCGTTAGACAATACCGCCAAGATTTTTCCCGTTATTGCCAATGAAAATTTAAGTAATGTATTTCGTATATCGGTGACTTTAAAAACACTGATCGAGCCGGTGATTTTACAGCAGGCGCTGGAGGATATTCTTCCGCATATTCAGAATTTCCGGGTCAAGCTGCGCCGGGGAGTATTCTGGTATTATTTTGAAGAGAATAACAAGATTCCGCTGATTCAAAGGGAGAACACCTATCCCTGCCGCCATATTGATCCCCATGGGAACCAGAAGTTCCTGTTTCGGGTGACCTACTTTGAGCGGCGGATCAATCTGGAGGTTTTTCATGCTTTGACCGATGGTCTGGGGGCGGCAAACTTTTTAAAGGATCTGACTTACCGGTATCTGCAGCTGCAGCGGGGGGCGGCAGAGAGCCTGGGTGAGCCGGAGGAACTGACCGAACCGCGGCAGAATTTTGATTTTAATGTGGAAGACAGCTATCTGAAGAATTACCGGGAGACCGGACACCAGCACTACAGTTCCACGCCGGCTTACCGCCTGAACGGCCATTATCTGGCTCTTGGTACCGGGCAGGTACTGCATGGGTATGTGAATATCGGCGAAGCCAAGAAGGTCTGTGGGCGGTATGATGTGAGTATTACCAAATACCTGGTGGCCAGTATGATCTGGTCCATCTGGCAGGCGTATCTGGGAGGGGAGCCATGTGAGCAGCCGATTGCCGTGAATCTGCCGATTAATCTGCGTTCCTTTTTTAACTCTGAGACCGTGGCGAATTTTTTTGCGGTGACCATGATCGGATATTTGTTCCGGGAACCGGATATCACGTTTGAGCGGTTGTTAGGAGTCGTCAGCCGTCAGATGGATAAAAAGATTGTTAAGGAGCGGCTGGAGGAGTGTATCTCCTATAATGTATCCAATGAAAAGAAGTGGTATTTCCGGATTACGCCGCTGGTGGTGAAGTGGCTGGCGCTGAATGTGGTGTTCCGGCTGAAAGACCGGGCGCATACGATAACATTATCCAATATCGGACTGGTCAAGGTAGAGCCGGAATATGAGGATGCCATTGAGCGGTTCCATCTGATGCTTGGAGTATCCCGCCGGCAGCCGGTGAAATGTGTGGTTTGTGCTTACGGCGAGGAGATGGTGATTACATTTTCTTCCGTATTTGCTGACAGCAAGCTGCAGAAACGGTTCTTCGAAAAGCTTAGAGCCGATGGTATTACGGTTAGACTGGAAGGAAATGAATTGTCGGCGGCCCGTAAACGGACCATGTATCCGCGCATCAGAAAAGTATCGATCCTGCAAAGAGGCGGCGAGGAAAAAGCCTCCCGGATGGTGAAGCAGGTTGGTTATACCGGCGAAACCGCGGCCCGGGGGGCAGTGGATTATCTGACCGGCCGCCGGAATTTAAGAGAAGAGTTAAGCCGCAGATTTCATCTGTAGCTGCCAATAAGAATCTGGAGGTTTGTGTTTGAAGAGAAACAAAGATATCAGCATCCGCGGAGCACTGGTGCGGGATATGATGAAGAATATGATGGAGTCGGCCAAAGGGAATCCGTTTCAGACCGGTGAGTACCGGATGAACCCGGTCGAGCCGGCGTGGGTCTGTCCTTCCGGATATGAGTATATGATTGTCGAGCTGGAGCATTTTAAGATGGAGTACCTGCGGCCGCAGAATGTCAGTACCGGCCGGGTGATCCTGCAGCTGCACGGCGGCGGTTATATCGGCCCGATGAAGAACATTTACCGGGATTTTGCGGTTCGTTATTCGAAACGAAGTATGGGCAGTGATGTACTGACCATTGATTACCGGGTGGCTCCGGAACACCCTTATCCGGCGGCGCTGGAGGATGGGGTGAAGGCCTACCGGTGGCTGTTGGAGGAAAAGCAATATGAGCCGAAAAATATTATCATTGCCGGTGATTCTGCCGGCGGTGGTCTGACCCTGGCCCTGGCATTGTATCTGCGGGATCATAAGATGGCGCTGCCGGCCGGCCTGATTACCATGTCACCGTGGGCGGATGTGACCTGCAGCGGTGAGAGCTACGATACCAACTATACCAAAGATCCGCAGTTTGGCAATACCCGGGAGAGCATGCTTTACCATTCGCCCTATATCGGCGAAGCAGATCCCCATGATCCATACCTGTCACCGGTGTTTGGCACCTATGAAGGAATGCCGCCGATTCTGATGCAGGCCGGCGGTGACGAGATGCTGCTTTCCGACACCTTACGGGTGGCTGAAAAGTTCAGAAAAGCTCAGCGGAAACTGCGGGTAACCGTATATGACGGTATGTTTCATATGTTCCAGATGGCACTGAACATGATTCCCGAAAGTAAAGAAGCATGGGAAGAGGTGACCCGGTTCCTTCATATCATTTACGGTCTTGATCAGAAACCGGATGGCCGGGTGGTCAGGCGGATCAAGTCAAAACGCACGTGAGGGGGACTTTCCTTTGAAGATTACACTGGTTGCCGTAGGAAAGATCAAAGAAAAGTTTTATACCGATGGGATTGCCGAGTACAGTAAGCGGCTGAGCCGCTACTGTAAGCTGGAAATTTCCCAGGTGGCTGATGAAAAGACACCGGATAAGGCCGGCGAGGCCGAAAGTACCCGGATCAAAGACCGGGAGGGGGAACGGATTCTGGCCCAGATCAAAGAAGGTGCCTATGTGATTGCCCTGGCGATTCAGGGACAGATGCTGGATTCAGAGCAGCTGGCCGGTCGGATAGAGCAGCTGGGGATCAATGGCCAGAGTCAGATTGTGTTTGTAATTGGTGGTTCGCTGGGACTTTCCGATGCAGTACTTAAGCGGGCTGATGTTCAGCTTAGCTTTTCCCGGATGACATTTCCCCATCAGTTGATGCGGGTGATTCTGCTGGAGCAGATTTACCGCTGTTATCGGATCATTGCTCATGAGCCTTACCATAAATGATTTTAAATTTTATCTAAGGAGGATAACACAATGAGAAGCAGAAGTTACATAAAAAAACTGGCCCTGTTTATGATTGCCGGAGTGATGATGCTTGGCGCGGCCGTACCGGCATCTGCGGCAACCAGACTGGACACGGTCAGTGACACCTACTGGGACGAGGATGACCCCATCGCCCATTGGGACGAGGTCGAAGACGCATATCAGTATGAGGTATATTTATACCGTGATGACAGCCGTACCGCAACAATTAAAACCAAAAAGTTCAGCTATAACTTCAGAAGCAAGATGACGACGGAGGGTGATTATACGTTCCGGGTCCGGGCGCTGGCAAAAAGCAGCAGTTCCTCTTACCGGGATGGCTATTGGTCTGATTATTCTGATAACTTTTATGTCAGTGATTCCTATGCGGAAGTGCTGAAAAGCGGCGGCAAGATTGATACTGTTAACTCCGGCCCGGGCGCGTTGGGCACAGGTGCTGTGGCAGAACCGGACATCAGTGTGGTTCCCAGCGGCGGTGCGTGGCAGCGCAATGATCATGGCTGGTGGTACAGCTATGCGGATGGTTCCTGGCTGACGGCCGCCTGGTTCCAGGATCCGGCCAGCGGGTTATGGTACTATTTTGGTGATGACGGTTATATGGTGACCGGCTGGCTGACATGGAATGATAACCAGTATTACCTGAACGACAGCGGCGCGATGGTGACCGGCGAGCAGACCATAACAGGTGCAGCCTATTATTTTGAGCCCTCCGGCGTACTAGAAATGAAATAAGTAAAGTGCATTGGAATATATTACCCCTCCTCTCATATATTTACTATGAGGGGAGGGGTAAATTTGGATAAGCGTGACGAGCTGATTAAGATTTTTCCCAAAGATATCAGAGTGATTCTTGGGCAGGTGTCCGTGGATTTTAACCAGATTCAGGAAATCCGGCTGCGGATACAAGCCCCACTTCTAATGATCTACAACAATCGCGAATATTACATAACCCCGTCAGGAAAATTAAGCAAACGGGCAGAGGAAGCCTATCTGGTCTCCAGGCAGGAATTAAAAGAAACGCTGGAGCAGATGAGCAATTACTCCCTCTATGCCTTTGAGGAGGAGATAAAACAGGGTTTTATCACCATTTGTGGTGGCCACCGGATCGGTATTGCCGGCAAGACGATTGTGGATGAGCATGGAATCCGGACCATGAAATTCATATCGTTTATTAATGTCAGGATTTCCCATCAGGTGCGGGGCTGTGCTGACGGTGTGCTGCCGTATCTTTATGAAAGGGGGGACATCCTGCACACCCTGATTATTTCCCCGCCCCGGTGCGGCAAGACAACGCTGCTGCGGGATATTATCCGGCAGGTATCCAATGGGAATGGGCCAGAACCGGGGATGACCGTCGGGGTGGTTGATGAACGTTCGGAAATCGGGGCCTGTTATCAGGGCATTCCGCAAAATGAATTGGGCATCCGGACGGATATTTTAGACTGCTGTCCCAAGGTCCAGGGGATGATGATGCTGATCCGTACCATGTCTCCGCGGGTAATCGCCGTGGATGAAATCGGCAGCCGGGCTGATCTGGAGGCGATCGAATATGTGATGAACTGTGGCTGCAAACTGATTGCCACGGTACATGGAAGCTCCATTGATGATATGAAACAGAAGCCGGTGCTGGGGAGGATGATGCAGGAAAAATGGTTCGAACGGTATATCATCTTAAATAACAATGGGAAAATCGGGAATCTGGATCAGATCTATGACTCCCGGGGCAATCAATTATATGGGGGCTTTCTTTATGATTAGTTTTGGGATGAAGCTGGTTGGGTGTTGTCTGATCATCAGCGGCGCCTCCGGTTATGGCTTCTGGCTGGCCAGACGGTATGGGGAGCGCCTGGAAGCGCTGGAATATCTGCGGCAGATGATTTATCTGCTGAAGGGCCAGATCCTGTATGCCAATGCGCCACTGGCGGAAGCTTTTGAAACCGTGGGAAGACGGACGGAAGGGTTCCTGGCCGAGCTGTTTTTACAGGCAGCGGACCGGACCTACCGGCAGGAGGGGGAACCTTTTGCCCAGATGTGGAAAGATACCGTCGAGCAGATGGACAAGGACTCTCCGCTTGCGCCAAAGGACAGGCAGTCCCTGAAGGACCTGGGTGAACATCTGGGCTTTCTGGACCGGGACATGCAGGAACGCAATTTATTGCTGTATCTGGAACAACTGGACCTGGAAATTCAGAAGATGCGGGGCCAGAAGCAGGAGCGAAGCCGGCTCTATACCAGTCTGGGAATTATGGGCGGACTGTTTCTGGCTGTATTATTATGCTAGTACTCAAACGAAAGGAGAAAGGGATGGGAGTCAATCTTATTTTTCGCATTGCTGCGGTGGGCATCCTGGTGTCGGTCATGTGTCAGGTACTCAAACACAGCGGCAGAGAAGAACAGGCATTCCTGACCAGTCTGGCCGGTTTGATTCTGGTCCTGTTCTGGATGGTGCCTTATATTTATGAGCTTTTTGAAACCATTAAAAATTTGTTTGCATTGTAGGCGGAAAGTCCCCTTCGCCAAAGCCTAAGGGAAGGGAGTGGTCTGATGACAGTAATCACAATTGGAATTGTGGGCATTATTGCAGTTTTACTGGCAGTCCAGTTTAAAGGGGTAAAATCAGAGTATGGTACCTATCTGGCGGCCGCGGCCGGGTGCTTTATTTTTTTCTATGGTGTGTCCAAGCTGGAATCAATTATGGACGCCATGAAGCAGCTTCAGGAATTTATCCATATCAACCGGGTCTATCTGACAACCTTGTTGAAGATGGTGGGGATTACTTATATTGCTGAGTTTGCTTCCGGGATCTGCAAAGATGCCGGCTATAGCGCCATCGGCAGCCAGATTGAGATCTTTGGCAAGCTGTCGATTTTAGCGGTCAGCATGCCGATTCTGCTGGCCCTGATCGAGACCCTGCAGGGGTTCCTGGTATGAGCCGGCTAATTGTGCCGGTGCTGCTGGGCTTTTTCCTGGCACTCTTCTGGCCGGTGCCGGCAAAAGCATCAGAATCAGGGATACCGTCCATCGATGGCATCTGGGGGCAGGAGCAGGACTGGCAGGAGCTGGATCTTTTCCTGCAAAAGGAAGTCGGACAGACAGGAGCGGGCCTGACATTTTCCGGATTGATGAAAATGCTGATTGAGGGTGACGGGCAGGAAGTGGTGCGGTTGTTGTTTGCCGCTTTGAAAGACAATCTGTTGCAGGAAGTATCTCATGGCGGGCAGATGGCCGGCCAGTTGCTGGCGCTGGGGCTGATTGGTGCGGTATTTGCCAATTTCTCCAATATCTTTACCGGCAGCCAGATTTCCGAGACGGGCTTTTTTATGACCTACCTGCTGGCCTTTGCCGTTCTGGCGGCAGGCTTTTCCGAGAGTGTCCACATTGTCCAGGAAGTTCTGGAAAAGCAGATAAGCTTTTTTCAGGCCCTGATCCCATCCTATTTTTTGTCGGTGGCGTGGGCTGGCGGCAGCCTGTCGTCCGTGGCCTGGTATGAGGTGGTCCTGTTTCTGATTGCCGCAATCCAGTGGCTCTACTTAAAGCTGCTGATTCCGGTTACCAGAATCTATATTCTGCTGGTAATGGCCGGACATATGGCCAGAGAGGATATGCTGTCCCGGCTGACCGATCTGATCAAAACCGGAGTTGAATGGGGAATCCGCTCGCTCATTGGCGTAGTGCTGGGGTTTCAGGTGATTCAGGGCCTGGTCCTGCCATATGCCGATGCCATGAAATCGACCGGGGTGACAAAGCTTTTACAGGTCATTCCCGGCGTCGGACAAGGGGCCGGGGCTGTTACGAAAATGCTTCTGGGTTCAGGTGTCCTGATTAAAAATACCATGGGCGCAGCGGCCGTCCTGATCCTGTTGGTAATCAGTCTGATACCGGTTCTCAAGCTATTGTTGCTCTTGCTTTTGTACCGCGGTGTGGCAGCGCTGATGCAGCCGGTCTGTGACAAGCGTCTGGTAGCCTGCATCAGCAGTGTGGCGGATGGGCAGAAAATGCTGTTAGAGCTGGTGGTTTCGACGCTGCTGTTGTTCGTCATCACCATTGCCTTGATCTGTGGCGGTACCAATGTATCATATCTGGTCTGACCAGGGAAGGAGTCCCGGACATGGAAGCGGTATATGAATGGATTCGGAATATTACCGGTTATATCTTGTTTATGACGGTACTGGACAATCTGCTGCCAGGGAAAAAATACGGAAAATACTTAAAATTATTTTCGGGGATGGTCCTGATTCTGCTGATTATTCAGCCGCTGACCGGCAGTATCCGCCTGGACGACAAGATTGCCCGCTATTATGAGGCTTTTGTTTTCCAATATGAAACCGATGATTTAAAGCAGGAGATCCTGGGCATGGAGGATACCCGGATGAATCAGATTATTGCCGGGTACGAGGCGGCCGTGGCGGAGGATGTGAGGCAGATGGCGGAGGCAGAAGGGTTTGGCGTGGTGAGTTGTCAGGTCACGATTGAAAGCAACCGTGAGGCGGCCGACTTTGGTACGGTACGAAAGACTTCTCTCCAGGTAATACCGGATGGTGTGGCGGAAGTCAACCAAAATCAGGACTGCGGGGCAGTGCCGGTCGAGCCGGTAAAGCCGGTGACGGTTGATCTGATCGCGCAGGATCAGGGGGCTGGCCGGGCGGGCGATCAGGGGGCTGACCCAGTGGTTGACCCGGCGGTTGACCCGGCGGCGGAGGCAAACCGGGAGAAGGGGGAAGAGGAACAGCTTGGGGTAGGGAAACTAAGAAGAAAAATCGTATCTTATTATGGTCTGGAGGAATCATATGTTGAAATTCAAATCATGGAAAGCCAGAGATAAATGGCTGTTTCTATTGACCATGGGAGTCATCTTGTGCATCCTGGCTTTTCCGGCGGACCGTCTGAACAGAGCGGCTTTGGCACCGGCAAAGACCGCCAACCTTACCAATGCAGAAGCAGAGACAGAAGCGGGAGCGGTCCCGGCCGCCGCCGCAACGAAATCCGAGGATTCCTATGAGGCCGAGTTAGAACGCCGGGTCCGGGAAATCTTAAAGACGGTCGACGGGGTAGGGGAAGTCGATGTTATGATTATTGTAAAATCCTCGCCGGAAAAAATTCTGCACGTGGACAATTCCAGTTCCTATTCCCTGACCGAGGAGACCGATTCCAACGGCGGAACCAGACGCCTGGAATCGGAGGAACAGGAGGGCAGTACCGTCCTGACCACCGGTGACAACAAAAGTGCACCGATTATCGAGAAAGAAATCAAGCCGGAGCTGTCCGGAATCATCATCAGCGCCACCGGTGGAGGCAGTCCCACCGTGCGGGCGGAAATTTCTGCAGCAATGGAGGCATTATTTGACTTACCT
>Ga0153941_1001075_pt1 | contig 11239 bp, 12 predicted proteins | sample TSNJ025MetaG_FD_104733 | JGI IMG/M metagenome (GOLD analysis project Ga0153941, IMG submission 104733) | Attine ant fungus gardens microbial communities from New Jersey, USA - TSNJ025 MetaG | ecosystem: Host-associated > Fungi > Mycelium > Unclassified | place: USA: New Jersey, Brendan T. Byrne...
ATGGCAGATTCTTTTCATTATCCCCCGGGACGGGAAATAACCGATGAAGAAATCAGGCAGAGCAGTACCGATACATGTATTTATGTGATTGCCAGACAGGCCGGTGAGTGTTCTGACAGAAGCCTGGCAAACCATGAATACGATTTGGAAGATATTGAAATATCCCATATCAAAAAGGCAGCCGAATCATTTAAAAATACAATTGTCGTTATTAACGTGGGCAGTTCCATGGATATCAGCCAGCTGGAACAGATAACTGGAATCAATGCCCTGATCTTCTTTTGCCAGCAGGGTATGGAAGGCGGAAATGCTTTTGCGGATATTATTACCGGTAAAGTATCCCCGTCCGGATGCCTGACAAACACCTGGCCCGGAAAATATGAAGATATCCCTTTTGCCATGGAATACAGCTATCTTAAGGGAAATACCGATAAAGAAGAGTATAAAGAAGGCATATACGTCGGTTATCGGTATTTTGACAGCTTTAAGAAGGAGCCGAGATATGAGTTTGGCTTTGGATTGAGCTACACTTCATTTTACATAGAATATACAGGTGCCTCATTAAAAAACACCCAGGTCCGCATAACCACCCGTGTCACTAACACAGGTGATAAATATGCAGGAAAGAAAGTAGTCCAGCTTTATGTGAGCTGTCCTGACGGCAAGCTGACCCGTGAGTATCAGTCACTGGCTGCCTTTGGAAAAACCCGGGAACTGCAGCCGGGAGAATCACAGGATATCACCATGGCGTTTGATATGAGGGATATTGCCGGTTATGATGAGGAGACTGCCTGTTATCTGCTTGAAAAGGGTGCATATACGCTTCGTCTTGGAGAATCCTCTAAAAAAACTCAGGTTTGTGCGGTTATTAATCTGAACGAAACGGCAGTCACAGAGAAGTGCGGGCACATATGTCCTTTACCCTCTGATGTAAAAGAACTCCAGGGAAAAGGCAGCGCACAAGACGATTCGCTTGAGGAATATCCCGCTGGGGTCCAACGCATTTCCATGAATGCCGCAGTTATAAACACCATAGTTCATGACTATGGAAAGCCAAAGCCGACGCATAATCCAAAAGTAGAAAAACTGATGGAATCATTGACTTTAAATGAGATGTTAAAAGTAATCATGGGTTCCGGCATATTAGGGGTTAAGAATAAATTTGAGGTCCCGGGAGCCGCAGCCACCACTACTTCTGTTTTATATGACAAAGGGGTCTGTAATGTTGCGCTTTGTGACGGACCGGCAGGGCTGCGTCTGCAAAGAACATCCGTGATTACAAAATCAGGCAGCATAAAAAGTGTGGATGCCATGATGGATTTTATGAACTACTTCCCCAAGATCCTCAAACTGTTTATGTTTGGAAATCCTGAAAAGGGTACACCCATCTATCAATATACTACTGCATTCCCGGTGGGTACCGCCATGGCACAGACATGGAATGTTGACCTGATGGAGCAGTTTGGGCAGGCAGTCGGTACTGAAATGGTGGAATACGGAGCGACATTCTGGCTGGCGCCCGGCATGAATATCCAGAGGAACCCCCTTTGCGGCCGCAACTATGAATACTACAGTGAAGATCCGCTTCTGACCGGAAAATTGGCTGCCGCTGTTACCAGGGGAGTACAGAGCCATGAAGGATGTTATGTAACAATCAAACATTACGCGGCAAATAATCAGGAAACCAACCGTAACCGCAGCAACAGCATTGTGAGCGAACGCGCACTTCGTGAAATTTATTTGAAAGGTTACCGGATCGCAGTTGAAGAAGGCGGCGCAAAAGGGGTGATGACCAGCTATAATAAACTCAACGATGTATATACGCCAAACAGCTATGACCTTTGTACAAAGGTTCTGCGGAATGAATGGGGATTTGACGGCGTTGTTATGACAGACTGGTTCTCTACCGGCAAAGGACTTGCCAATAACGGAAAAGCACTGAAAGCCGGCAATGATCTGATCATGCCTGGCGGTAAGGAGTATGAAAAAGCTATTCTCCAGGATATAAAGGATGGCATCGTTTCAGAAGAAGATATCCGCCAATGCTGCGCCAATGTACTTAACGCTGTCGTAAACAGCCGGATGCAAAAGGAAATGGATGAGTCAACAATCAATTAGATAATGTAATATCCGAAAGAGCATAGGGAAAGGAAAGTATGAAATATAGAGTGTATATTTCATACTTTCCTTTCCCTAAAAAGCTCTCGAAGGATATACTGATCTTTTAACAGGATTCCCCAACTGCGACAATTCCCATATCGCTTAATGAATGCTTATTGAATCATTTTCTCCATAACAACGGTGTTTTCATTGATGTGATCAGTTCTTTTAAAAGAATATTTATCATAAACCCAATAGGGTTGAAAGCCATCGTTCCACTCATATACTCCAATTGCTTCAATGTAACGTCTTGAAAATCGTTTCAGCAGCAATCCAAGTTGAACCATCAACTCATCAATCATCTCCACACGCGGAATACCGTATCCTACTTCAAAGCATCCCACCGTCAAATAATCCCCATCCTCTCCGGCAGAACCTGTCATATACCCATGTTTTCGGATAATTTCCCTTGGAAACACCTCAAGCAACCCAACTACCTTTCCGGCATATTTTGCATAGACACCGGCGATGCTTTCATGCTCCCACACCTCAGCGAATACTGTTGATTTTATCCTCACACATTCGGCATGATAACGTTCTGGCGGATTGCCAAATGGATAGTTACACAGGCACATAGTCATTTCTTCCAGATAATTCTCCTGCGTGATAGGTATGAACTCTACTTCTCCACGAAGCACCGCATGCCTGAATGCTAACTCGCCCATTGGCGTTTCGGGAATTAATACGCCATCATCAGAGCCGGCAGGCTCAGCCTTTTCAATACCAAGTGCAGCATACAGCTTGCTTTTATGTAACGGCACCGTATCAATGTGCTTCCCGTCATAGTACACATCAATGAAGCAATTCCCGCTCCCTTGCATGGATTTTAGCGCAGTGCTTGCTTCATGATAGGCTGTAGCAGAAATCTCAATATCGTATCCATCAAGCCATTCCCGCAGTTGTCCAAGAAATGCTCCGTTAGCCTCGCATAGATTAGAATAAATCACTGTAATTTTTTTCACAAGCTCACCTCTTCCACTTTTTAGACGCCTGTTGGATGGTTGTCATATTCTCGGAGCACGTACATGCAAGTTATGTCATTTTTTATATAGATTAAGGGGTTATTCATCAAAAATAAATAATTTATCTATTGGAACATTTAAAGTTTTTGAAATATCAATTGCAAGTTTTAATGAGGGATTATATTGCGCTTTTTCCAAGCGAATTATTGTTTCTCTTCGCACGCCAACTTTTTCAGCAAGCTGTTCTTGTGTCATATCCATCAAACCCCTGTATTTTTTAAGTTCACATTTAAAATCACTCATTAATAACCACACTCGTTATCTTTTTCCAGACTATCAAATTTATAAAGATAGAATCTGGAAAGAATCACAACTATTGCTACATTTAACGACATGCCGATAAGCAAAAATATCAATAGAAAATCTTTAGTTACTATAATATCCCATATACCTGATGAACTCACTATTACCAAGGCATAAGAAAAGCCAAATCCTAATTTCAAAGCTTTTAAAGATGCTTTTCTTTCGTTATCCTTATACATCTCATCTTTTAATGTATGCTTCATCTTACCATCATAAAATAAACCAAACAAACCAAATAAACATAGAAAACAAAATGGAAAAATCATATTATTTATTTGATACGTCCAAAAACCTCCAAAACCCAAAAATCCCAAAAGACCTAACCATCCTAATCGCGGATTTATATTTGCCGTATAATCACTATTTGACTTCAACATAATCTCCTTTCTATACAAGTTACATATATGTCACTATATGTTACAAATATATCACCTTATTTGTTAACAGTCAATAGTTAAATCAAAAAATCCTTAAATAAAACAAAGAGAAGGCAATGCCTTCTCTTAAGTATTTCTATAAAAATGTCTTTCCAGAACAAATCGAAAAATTCATATTATCTCCTGTGACTTGATAACCCATATGGTTTTCGATAAAATCAAAATAACCGTTTGCTCCCATTTGCTTTTCCCATGTATCAATTGATTCCTTAATACGTAAGAGGCATATGACTGGCTCTGCATAATAATCATGGAGCATACTCAAATTACCCAAATCCATTTTCATATCATCTTTGATAACAGCATATATCTCTTCATTGGTAAAAGGATCAAATGCCATTAATAATGCCTGCTCCAGTTTTCTGTTATCTTCACTTCTGAATTTCTCAAGTGTTTCTTCAACTCCTGTATATCTGAACTTAATGTCGAACAGCACGAGGGCAATTGCTTCACGCAGCCGCCTGCTGTTTGATGCCGGATTTTTTCTATGGATCTTTAATACATTGCTCTCCATCGGAAAAAATAGCATAGTATGCTCATCTTCTTTTCCTGTCTTTATTTTTCCAAATTCTTTCTCCATCTGACTAAATATTTTATCAAATTGGTATTGCTGCATTTTATTTTATTCTCCTTCTTGTTTATTGGTAGCACAATTGGATCAGTACTTCTACTGTTTAATGTGCCTGGGTTACTTAACTTTTTGAGCGAAATCCATATTCCGCCTTCAATCTCTCATAAATTTCAAAGGCTACAGGACATACCTCTACCGCTTCCAATACGCTGTATAAACTGAACAACCGCTCCGGTTGATTGGTATACGGATAATTCTTACAGCTATCCGGTCTGCAATCTCCCAGTTTACATTCCCCATTTTCTTCAAAAAAATCGCAAGGCATATGTTTTGTTTCGTAAATTCCGGTAATCTCTTCTTTCTTCAGATAAAAGCTAATTAACTTCTCTTTCGAAATATCCAGTTTTTCTGTAGCTCTCTCTATGTCTTCTATAGGAAAGGAACCATGATACACCTTGCAGCAATTTCTACATTTACTACAATCAAAATCTTCAAATAATTCATTATGCAAACATAAAAACTACTGATCCAGTTTCTCTGCCTCTGCATGACATTTTAAATATGTACAGAATTAAATATTCTCATTTTCCTTCCTTTGAGCTTCTTTTTTGACATTCTTTGGTGATATCATTGGTATTCTCCTTTATTTCTGCTTGATAGTTCAATTATTTTAAAACATTTTCACCTCATCCAAAATAGTCACTATACCACAAATCTCCTAAATCAACGCCTTCACTGCATAACTGCTTTACATGCGGATAATCAGACGCTCTGGATATTTTGGAAAATCCGTCCTTTTTCTTTTCTAATACCCACACCTCATCCGGCGATAAAGCATTTACAAAAAATGGACTGTGTGTTGTAATAAATAACTGCTTTGAATAACCCCCTTTAAGGCTTTTTTTCATCTGATAGGCTATATCTGACAAATATTTATGATATAATCCGTTTTCAGGTTCTTCAATAAATACTAAAGGTCTGGCATCCTTCTCATATAATAATAAATAATAAGCAAAAAGTTTTAATGTACCATCAGATATTTTTTGAGAATAAAATGGCTCATTAAATCCTTCTTCCAAAAATTCTAAAACTAATTGACCATTCTGTAATTTTACAGGCTTTATAGATGATATGCCTTCTAATTTTGTTCTGATATTAGATAGTACTTTTGAAAAATCTTTCGGATCTTCCCGATAAAGATATTCTGCTACATTATTTAAATTACTTCCCAGACGATTAAGATATTTCTGAGGTCCGGCATTAGGTATTTCTCTGGCTGATGAGGGATTAAAATAGCATAAGTACCAATTCTTCAGGAAATTCTTAAACTTTACGATTCTTGGATGTTCTCTTAATTCCCCAAGCGTAACCACCCCTAATTGCCTGGAATCTGCCAACTCGACTTCTACTTTTTCACCTATCTCCTTATCTTCTTCTTCAAAAAAACCACTATTATTCCCTTTAAAAGCAAATCCTTTACCAAATTCCAGGTATAAGAAAGAAAGCGGCCAACCATACCTCTCATTTGCCCTTCTTTGCCTTAATCTTTCTTTCTCAACAATAGGTCTGCCTACCCTGTCAAGACCTATGACCAGTTCGTAGGTAATTGATGATTCATTACTTGTTTCTTTATAGTAAATCTCAAACTCTATGGGTCCATCAGCACCTTGTGATTTGAGTTTATCATATCCGCCTCTTCCATTCAGATCGCAGGCACTTTCAACCCCCTTATCTATACAATCTGCCAAAAACCCAAATGCATCCGCTAATGTACTTTTTCCAGTTCCGCTTTGACCAATTATTGCATTAATATTAGTTAACTCTCTACCCTCTTTATCAGATAAAAGTCTCCCAATTTTGATTTCTTTTAGAGATCCAAAATTTTTAATATGTATCCCTGCAATTCGTCCCATGAGTTCTCCCTTCATTATTATATTACTATTTCACATTTACATATTCAACGAAATTATTCTAATATAATAAAAGAAATACAATATGCACGATCTACCACGTAAAAGTTCTGTATGTAATACTATTGGCATCGCAGAACTCTATCAATATATTGCAGCCATCAATTCCGCCAAACTTATGCAGCAGCACTTCTTTAATCTTTTGTCTTTCGGGGGTTAACAAAGCAAATAAGCGTTCTGTGTTTTCCTGATCAAAATTGTAAATATATTCATGCTCGTCCTTACCAAAAAAATCTATGACAGCCTGACCAAAGTCCTGACCTGAGATTTTCAGACAACCTTCCAATAAGCAGACCCAAACCATTACATTTACACGAGGTGTTTCCACATTGCACAGCACGAATCGTTCAAAAGGTATCATGTGTACATTGCTCTCAGATTGTTTATCAATGATATGCTTTACTGCATCCAACTCAATGTGATCATCATCCTTATATTTTCGTATGATTGGCTTTACCCTATCAAGAGGAAATGGTATCTTGTCCTTCGGAAAGTACTCAATATTGACAATTTCCACAATAGCGCTATGCCCGTCTTCCCCAACAGGAACAATGACGAAATCTCCGATCGCAAGCGTGTCGTCCTCAGCGAGGTAGTAATAACTCTTACACCCCCTGCCAAAATTCACACTGCAAAAGATATACTCATTGTGTTCAATCTCGTCTGACTTATTATTTCCAATAATTTTGATTTTCTTTGCCTGATCTATTAAAGCAAATGCGCCATTGCCATCTTCTGAACTCATCATATATCCTTATTCTTTCTTTGTAAGCTGGAATTTTGTATTCTCTATAGGTGGTGTTTTTGTATGGATAGCTCTAACTTCGGGCCAATGTGGTCCGAAGTGTCAGTTTAATATATCGTCTTAGGAGACAAAGGCGCAACAAGCATTATGCTTATAGTGCATATTAGCGCAATTAGAAGAATGACATTTACTTTTTAGGACGGATCCAAAAATCGCAGCAGGCTGCTCCTTCAGCGAGTGTTGATGTACGCTCTAAATGACAACCCGCAATCTCTAACATTTTGTAATCCGTATCACACATTATCGGTGTCAATTCAGGAATTCCCTCAGCAGAACATAGGTGACAAAGCCCACAATTCTTAAATTCAAAATAAAGACCATCAGGCTTTTTGCCGTTTGGAATATCTAACTGCCAAGTCCATGGGTATCTTTCCTTATTTTCAATCGCCCATTCTGCCTCCATTTTTTTCTTTTGTAGTGCTTCTGGCGTAAAATAATTTAATTTTCTGGCTTTATTTTTCAAAAACGTAAGATTTTCCAGCCCTTGATTTACAATTTTTTTAAATTCTTCTATCGTTACATTGTCCTTAATTTGTTTGTAAAGAGCAATAAGATATGCCCCAAGGTACATATTATTAATAAAAGCATTGGCTGAACCACCCATTGCCGGTGTTCTTTCCAATATGGAAATATACTCTTTTTTTGTTTCAGCAAGTATTGGTGACAGTAATTTTGCGGTATAATAGGCATTTAATTCTTTCTTTACTACCCGTTTAAGTACAATCGGATATAGTTTACTCATTTTTAATTGTTCCATTTTGATTCCCTCTTTTAATATGCGGGTTATAGACCTAATTCCTCATTTACAAGAATTATTGTTATTTTAAGTCCTTGCGGCTGCTTTCTATGAATTGTCATAACACCACATATGCATTCAGGAGATAAGCAATCTTCACATTTTCCAGTGGTAACACAAGGTGTTTTCCGGTTGTATCTTTTTGCATTTTCGACCGCGGCAGTATTTCGTGCCCGCTTTATAGCTTCGGCAAGTGATTCGGCAATCTTATTTTTGCCAATAACATAGATGACTTGCTTCGGCCCATAACAAGTTGCAGCAACACGATTTCCTGTACCATCAATATTAACAATCTGACCGTCATAAGAAATTGCATTAGCCGATGTCAAATATAGATCTGCTAACAGTGCTTTCTTCGTTTCCTCTTCTGAGCAAGCGGGAATATGTTGATATATGGCAGAAACCTGTTTAGCCCAAATATCCTTAATCCCCAAAGCTTCTAAGGTCAACGAGTTCCCCATTCCGATAATCATATCGTTATTCACAGGAAACGTTTCTAAAATATAATGGACAGCTTCTTGCTTATCATTGCAAACGACTGTGTTAAATCCTCTTTTATTAAAACGGTCCCGAAGGATGTCTAAATTGTAATTCATACTATTTGCCTCGTATTTTTTGATCACGCAGTTACCGCATGCTCACCTGTTCTGTCGGCTTATCCTCAATCTACAAATAAGTAGATTACTTCTTTAAAAAGTCACTAAACTCTTTCAGTTCTTTTTTCTTATCTTCCGAAAGACAGTTAAACTCAATATTGTGAATCGCACCTTCTAAAGTATATAGATGTACCAAACAGACTTCCGGATATGTCTCCTTCAATCTCAAAAATGCTTGTTTGGAACCTAACTCAATAAGCTTCTCGGATGAAGCGATTCCAACAGTTGTTAGCTTTTTCTCCATTTCTTTACCGATATTCATCATAGATGTTAATTCTGACATATTTTTCTCCTGATTATATTACGATTTTTGCTTTATTTACTTGATTTTTACGGACGTATAAACTGCTTTTTTATAATATGGCAGAGACAGAGGAAATAGATTTTCGAAGCAAAGCTAAAAATCAAAGTCAACCATATAATTCCCGGTATCATAATAGTCATACACGATGATACAATGGCAATTGTTGTGATTATCAAATAGATTCTCTGCTGTTTTGAAATGGTTTCTCTGTTTGCACCATCACCATGAACATCTGCGGATAAAATAAAGAAGCACATGAGCATATCCGCTGTCATAAACACTGTCGTTAATAACGAGTTTGTGACACCGCTAAAAGCTTCGTTCACAAACATTATAACAAAGGAATAAACAGCAAGTACCCATGCTATAGCCTTTGCTTTCTTTGCGCAATCAACGTTATTGGTATTATTTGCAATTATTTTAGACAACCCAACGGCAATCAAGATGTATCCCGCAAAGTTTGGCAATAGGTTAAGCCAACCGATATTTATGTTGAATATGGTTATGACAGCACCCCAAAAAATCTGACTATATGCTTTATACATCTATTTACCCTCCTTGTATTCCAAAAATTTGTAAATCTCCATTCCGCTTAAATATGGCTGATAATTCATATTATACAATACCCTATATTCAATTTCTCCCTGTGCGTTTTCCAAATAGATACGCCTGTGAATATCATATCGATTATATTTTCGGACATCACTATCATCAATAATAAGCTCGCTGACCATAAGCACATACTCGTCTTTATAAAACGAGAATGGCAGACTGCTTTCGTCCAAAACCCGACTGTCATCGGTGAACGCCGCAATTTTGGCTTCATTATATATCTCACTGCTTGCAATTTCAAGTTTATTCTGAGAAAAATCAGGAACGTCATTCTCAGACAGGTTGTTGACAAACAGTTTCAATATTCCGTCTGTTTCCGTTTTCAAAGCAAAGGGCAGACTATTTACACTTACATTGTCAAGAAAACGTGCATCAGAGAATGAAACGCCTGTGTTCGAAGAGGATGACAGGAAGGTATCTACGAGCTTTACGCTCTGATCCGCGTTATCTGAAAACAAAACAATTTTACCGATATAACCTGTCACGCTTTTACCATTTGTTAAGCGAATTTCGGCGTTGTCCAACATAATATCATCAAAATATTCAGATGACTCAAGTTTAATACTCACCCGAACGGTTTGCATCTTGTATCTGCTGTAAGAATCAGGTGAATATGATGCCATTTCACTATAAGTCACAAGAACATTGGTGCCCTCCAGTTGAGGGAATGACACGTAAATTAATTCTGCGTCATCATAGTAGTTGGTAATATAGGACAGTTCAAAGTATGCATTATCATGCGCCATAAGTTCATAATAATGTTCTAAAAAAACAGGCTCCTTCAAATCTGTCACATAGAGCAGGGAAAGACTTCCAACGAAGCAAATGGTTATAACAATCAAGCAATATTTCAATAGTTTCTTGTTCATATATACCTCTTGTTTTCAATTAACAGGTTCTTTAATGACCCTCGCGGCGGGTGGTTAACCTATTTTATCATAAATATGAAAAAAACAAAAGTTAGTTTTCTGTTTTCCAATGCTGATTTCCAATGCTAACTGGCACAATTTATAAGCAAAATGATTATGGGAGAAATTACTTTTGATTTTATTAGAAACCACAATGGCAGGGAATTGTGGTTTCCCTGCCATCAACATATAATTAACCGACACCGTTCGGATCATCGGCGTTGTAACCGGGTATAAAATCGCTGTCCATGGTATTCAGATATAGTACCTGTTTTGTATCCATGTTGATGCTGATATTTGCGACGCGCCCGGTATCGTCCGTCACATGGAAGGTAATCTCTCTTCCCACTTCATACAGCGTAAAGGTAAAGGGCTTATCTTTTCCTGCCTTGTATGCCTCCCGGTACGCTTTAGCAGCTTCAATACTTGCAGCACGGTCTCCCTGGTTGAGGCTTATCCTGACAAAGTCAACGCTTGTTACTTCCGAGTGATTGAAGTGCATTTGGGCAAATTCCTCCGCTATTTTGGCATATTCATCCACGTTTGCCGGAGCTTCATACTGCATGGCCTCCAATTGCACGGGAGATAGCGTATAGGTTTTCCCTTCACCCAGATCATCCGGCTCAGGAATGCTGAGATTAGGGTTAATGGAAACTCTCTCGCCGGTCACCGCGTCGATGACAAAATAGTACAAT
>Ga0153941_1001078_pt1 | contig 11222 bp, 4 predicted proteins | sample TSNJ025MetaG_FD_104733 | JGI IMG/M metagenome (GOLD analysis project Ga0153941, IMG submission 104733) | Attine ant fungus gardens microbial communities from New Jersey, USA - TSNJ025 MetaG | ecosystem: Host-associated > Fungi > Mycelium > Unclassified | place: USA: New Jersey, Brendan T. Byrne...
CTACTTGCAAAACCATTTATAGCAGCTAAAACAAATTTTTCCGACGAATTATCATAAAGCCATTTTGCACTCTCAATTAAAACATTTTCACCATCCCACTTTTGACGTACATTATGGTATATAGTCTTTGCATATTTTTTGTTTTCATCAAAGTTCATATATATTTTTATTGCTTCAGCAAATAAAGCTAATGCCATTTGTCTATCATATTCTAAAGCTATTGCTTTTTTTCTAATTGCTTCTGCCGTTTCTATACTTTGTTCGCCATAAAAAACTTTAGCTATTTGGATTGCTTTATTTCCACAAACTTCAGTTTGCAAAGTTGTTTCTAGATTATGAATTTGTGCGCCTATGTTATAATTATTATATATGAGTAGCAGCTTCATATACGCATTATATGCCATTTCCTGGTCATAAATTGCGATGTTTTTTTCTAAAGTATTATATGCTTGATCTGCTTGCATTTTGCTTTCTACATTATTGAACAATAAAGACAATGCCTCTGATAATAACAATTCATTTATTAGTAACTCAGCACATGAATCCCCCTTTTCTTTTATTTTAATTTTCATTGATTTATTATTCCACTTGATAGCCTCCTTATAACTCCCTTTTATAAGTAGTACATTCACTATTTTATCATAAAAGGGAGTATTCTCTATGTTGTTTTTGCCACAAATCTGTTCTCGGATTGCTATTCCCCGTTTTCCCCAGTATAAAGCTTCATATGGATTCCATAGCAAATTATCATCGCCAATTGTTTCACATAAGATGGCATTATCCAGTACGTCCCCCTCTTTCTTAAACTTTTGATATATTTTTTCATTATGTTCTCTGTCCTGGCTCATACTATTAACTCCTTTCAAATTCAAACATTTATAGATGTTTGTAAAATTGAATATAGTTTCTTTGTTTTCAAAAAATGTTTAAGGACATTTTTCGTTTTTGGTTTCCTCTTTTACATCCTCAGCTTCAGGTTCTGCCGGATCTCTATACGTCTCCTTTAACCGTGCCCCATCTCGTTTGTTGGCATGTTCTGTTTCAATGTAATAATTATCAGGATCCTTCATATATTCTCTCCCTTGTTCAGACTTGATACCATATTGATATAACTCATCATTCCATTCTGTAACGGCATCTTTATATCCATCAGTGTTCTTGTGAGACATATTGCTATCTGATAACGAGTACCAGTTACCATCATCAGCAGACTTAAATGATATTTCTTCTTTCAAATCAACAGTAACTTTTATATTGTTTGCTTCAAATCCATTAGCTGCAATTTTATTTGCCAATTCAATATTTGTCATTCCACTAATATCTATTGCTCCGCCCGAATACATATTATCAAGAACAACACGTCCTCCAGGAGAATTTATTCTTAATGTCCCTCCTAAATAATCTTGACGTTTACCTGCCTCTCCTTCTGGGTCATAGTATATCACCGGATTATTCGCACAGTAAGCATATAGATTCAAACCGTCACCACGATACACATCCTCCTGCGTAAACCGTCCAACCACAGGTTTATAATATCTCGCTCTTAAATAATAAAGCTCCGTCTCCTTATCATATTGCTGTCCAGTGTACATAATACAATTCGGTAAGTTTCCTGTCTGAATTCGTAACTCCCCAAATGCATCATACACATATGCATTCTCTACCTGCTCTTTTAACCCGGTGATATATGCAGTACTGTTTTGCTCATCTAAATGATAGCTATGATATCCTTCTTGCCCTTTCACTTGGCTGGCTGCCACTCCATATCCCAGGATGTATCTGCTGCTTAACTCTCCTTCCTCTCCCTTTTCTGTAAGCAATTCCCCTCTATAATAAACAAAGCTGCTTACTCCTTCTCTGGTCTCTATTCCAGAGCGTAAGCTTTCTCCATCATAAAGATTCTCCTGGATACATTCTCCTCTCTCTTCAATCCTTAACTGCTGATTGAATGGATTATAGTAATAATTCCTCCTCTCTTCTCCTCTTTCCTCTAATAGATTTCCTTGGCTATCGTAGCCATAAGCAGTTCGACCCGTATGACTTGTGCGCTCTGTCATTTGGTTCTTGCTATTATAATTGTAACTTTCACTGTCTTCAAGGCTTTCTTTTTCCAGTCTGTTTCCACATAAATCATAGCGATATTGGACTGACTCTCCAGCATAATCCTCTTCAAGCAGACGGTTCTTACTATCATAGCGATATCTTATTACAGTATTGCATATATCCTCTCCTGTCAGTTTCAACCTACATCCTTCTTTAACTGTTCGATTACCATTCAGGTCATAAGCATACCTATAGTCAAACAGCGGTTCATTTGTAGCAAACAGCGTTACCAGACGGCTGATATTCCCATCTGTATCATATTCATAACAGGTCTTCACTCCATTTCCATGAAGTATTTCTTTCAGCTTACCATCAGGATAATGGCTATAGCTTACAATCCTCTCTCCACTCTCATCACTGATCTCTGAAAGCTTACCTCTAAAGTCATATCCATAATTAACCGTCTTCCCACTTTCATCTGTCAGGGTCTTTAAACTTCCATCATTGTTGTATGTACAGGCAATAATCTCCTTACCTGAACTTGACTTCCTTAACAGTTTTCCATCTGCCCTATTCTCATAGGTATAGCAGAATCCTCCAGCCAAAGACTTCTTTAAATTTCCAAGGCTATCATACGCAAAGCTGTTAGTTACCCTTGCCTTACCGTCTTTATCAACGCCAGTTTTATATACCGGCTTAGAATCCATGTTATAAGAGGTTCTGACCTGATTCCCATTCCGGTCAGCATGCAACGTCATCCGGCCTTCCCTGTCATACCTGAATGTCTCACTGTTCCCTTCCTGGTCTATAATTTCACACATTTTTCCCTGACTATTATAGCGGTAGGTAATCACACCGCCGTTAGCATCGGTTGTACTGGTGATATTCCCGGCATAATCATAGGTATATTTCTCTATCCCTCCATCTACACTGTGTATATGGCTTATCCTTCCCCAACCATCTACATCATATCCTGTCTGGTTATTCCTGCCGTCTTTTAACCCTGTAATCCTTCCTCTGGCATCATAGTTATATTCCTGGGCTGACTGGTTTTCCTTACTGCTTCTTGCTGTGTATACCTCTGCTGTTTTACCATTTATCCCATAATTATAAGTAATACTGTTTCCATCTGCTGTCTCGGTTCTTTCCAGCTTTCCATCAGTAAGATAACTATTCCGCCTGTGTACTGTCTCTAAAGCATCCGATTTTTCTATTACATTTCCACGGTAATCATAGCTGTAGCTATAGTTATTCTCACTTGCATGCTCCCCCGCCTGAGGAAGTATCTCTTTTTCTATCTTATCATTCTTATTATAGTCATAGATAAATACCGGACCAAGACAATCCTCCACATGGGTAATTCTGTCCTTTAAGTCATAATCATAACTGATTTCCCATGCATCTGTGTCTATGCCCTGACGGGTCAACTTCGTGATATTTCCTGCCCTATCATAGGTAATAGATACCGTCCTGTCTATTCCATTTGCCTTATCTGCGCTTCTCTCACATATCAGACGGTCACAGCTGTCATATTTCCTGTATATATGATATCCTTCAGGTGTTACTATCTTCGTTCTGTTACCATTCTCATCATAGGAATACAAGGTAATAGCATACTTACTTTCTCCTTCTGCAGCCTCAAGACCACTGTTAAGTATCTCCTTCCTTTCTGTAAGTCTTCCTGCCTTATCATAGCTATACTTTATGATCTGGCTTACATCATCACTTATCTGCTTTTCTTCACAGGTACGGTTTCCTTTTACATCATAACTGTATTTTATGCGGGCTCCTACATTATCTTCTACTTTTATAAGCCTGTTTCTTGCATCATAAGTGAACTGAAGCGTTAAATCTTTACCCTCCTCCTTTACCAGCTTTCCTTCCCGGCTCCAGTATCCGCTATGTCTTATCTGCTCCTTCAGGTCAGCTGTACCAACCATCGTGCCGGATGTATAATACTTAAAGCTTATTCTCTCATACAGAACCTGTCCTTCTTTTTCTTCTGCCGGACGCAGCACCTGTATAAGTTTTCCTTGAAGGTTATAAGAATAATAAATGCTCCTGCCTGCTCCGTCTGTATAAGACAGGGTATTTCCGCACATATCATATGTATACAGCCCTTCTGTCTCATCCTCCGGATTAATGATTTTAACCATCTTCCCAGTGGCATTGTACTCATATTCATACCCTGAACCGTCATCTGTTTCCGCATTATAAGCCTCCGGCATTACATGCTTAACACGCCGACCTTCAGCATCATAGAACATCCTCTCACATCCGCCATCAGGATAATGTATCCGTATCTGGTTTCCGTCACTGTCATAATCATAGCAGATGCCTTCTCCACTGTCACTTTCTTTAACATATGCATTTGGATGCACCTTCTTTAAAATATTTCCTTCTCCATCGCGAAATATTCTCACATGGCTGCCGTCAGGTCTTAAGGTGTCTATCCGTCTGTCAAGGAAATCATAACTGTAGCTGTAACTGTAATCACGATGATAGTCATTCGAATTACTGCGATTATCGTCACAGTTATAGCCATAATCATGGTTATTTTCATCGTCATAGCTATATTTATCGTCATGGTTATATTCTCCCTGCCGTATTTTCCAAGCCTTAGGAAGATACAATGCAAGCAGACGTCCCATTCCGTCATACATCCATCTGGTTTCGTTCCCTTCTCCATCACGCATCATGGTACGGTAATTCTTTGCGTTATATCCATACTCAGTCCTGCCGCAGGAATCTTCCGCCGACAGTCTTCTTCCTCCTCTGTCATACTCATACTGGATTTCTTCACCATCAGGCAGGCTTAAGATAGCAGGCTTTCCACAGCCTTCCTCATAGGAATATACTGTTTTGTTACCCTCCCCATCTGTTTCTGACGTTCTTCTTCCTATCCTGTCATACTCATACCTGACACTAATCCATTGATTGTTCTCTCCTGCTTTCTCTTTTATCTGACACAGGTTATGGTTACTGTCATATTCATATCTTTTCTCTCTCCCTGCATTGTCTGATCTTTCCACAAGGTCATCTGTCTCATCATAATGATACGCTGTTATAAGACCTGCCGCCTGTGTCTCCTCCTTTAACCGCCCGGTCTCATCATAATCCCATCTTACCGCCTCTCCAAGCCGGTTGACTGAGCATACCCTATAACCCATTTCATCATAGCTGTACCTAACTGCTGTTCCATCCTGGTATTCCATGGATAAGGGATATCCTTCTCTTGAATAGCTATGTATAATCCTGCTGTTCAACACACTGTTATATACTACATTCTTTCTCTCTTCCTCTAAATATTCTGCCTCATACACATCTCCGTTAGCAAGAGTCTGCTTAACTACCCTTCCTCGTCTGTCATACTCATTTTCAAGATATGTTACCCCTGTCTGGTCGGTAGCTGTTACAAGATAGCCGCTTTCATCATAATCATAATGGGTTATTCCCCGATCCATATGCACTACATCAACAAGGATTCCTTTCTCATATCTGTACTGCATACATCTTCCTGTATGATCTTCTGTCTGTATCAGTCTTCCATTCCAGAAGAAGAAGTTAAGCTGATATCCAAGGGTTGTTGTGATCTGCTTTAAGATATCCCCATCATAATTAAACTCCATTTTCTGGCTATTCTGATCTTCAATAGAGGTTAATAAACCTGTGTCACTGTAATTGTAATTCTTATGCCTTTTCCTGTCATATACCTTCCAGTTCTCTCCATCCTTACTGAGATGAAACCAGCCGCACCCTTTCGTTATGTTCTGGTACTGTCCGTTTTCCTCTTCCTTAAATACCAGGTAATGTCCTGTATCAAGCTGTACATGGTATTTATCCTCATCCCTGTATAAACGTCCCTCGTAAGCAAAGGTCCAGCCCTTACCCATTACACCTGCGGAATGATTGGATGAGTTATATTTCCTTTCAAAGCGTATGGATTCCCTGATATCTGACAATATGAAGTCTGTTGCCGTGATAAGGAATCCGCCTGTTACTGCATCTACCGGCTCAGCGAATAAGGCGGCAAGAGCATTGGCAAGAAGGTTCTGACTTATCACCTGAATCCAATCTATTTCCCTTCCCCATAACATACATAGTACCCAGTCTATAGAGGTATCTATACCCGTTCCCACAACGATTCCTGTTAACTTCTCCAGAATCTTAGAGTCTATCTTCAGATCCTTTAAAAAACTATGTTTTAGCGAGCTGCCAAGCCCTCCTTTTATTATTCCTGAAGTAAAGTTATAAAGCAGGTTTACCGGGTTTATTGTACCGGTGGTAAGATAATCATTGACCATACCTCCTATTACATTTACGCCCACCTTTATAACCATCTCGGCGGTCTGCCCTGCCTTACACATCAGCTGATTTACATTTTTAAGCATTGTGATTTTCTTTAAGGCATTAGCCGTTACTAAGTCAAATATAATATCAACACCCATAGAGGTAAGGTCATAAAGCAGCTGATTTCCTCCCATCAGCCCATCACGGATAAAGTTATAAGGCTGGGAGGTATCAAGAGCATTGACATTGCTATATCCATCAATCCCCTCTGACATATCTGCAATTGCAAACGCTGTCTTGGCGACTCCCGCTGCTCCGGCTGCCAGAATTAATGGCAGTCCCATTGCCGCCGCACCTCCAGTACATACAATCAGTGCTGTCACTGCCACTACGGTGGCAATACTTTTTAACCCCTTTAAGAACTTCTGCTTGCTCTCCTGCTTCCGGGCTACCATAGTATCTTTTACTGCTGCATTATTTGCATTACGGTACTCTGCATCTCCCTCTGCCATATCATTTGCCAATGCTTCACCTGATGGTTCTGCCGGCAGCCTGGAATCGGCATCCTGACGGACAAATGCCGCTATGATATTAGCCTGGGTGTCCAGCGTGATTTCTTCACTTCCAGCTTCTCCGATTGTAAGTGATACACTGTTCCCGCCATTTATAAATATGCTCTGAACGGTATCCTCTTCTCCTTCCCCTGCCATAAGGCCTTTCTGGGTTTTGATGGATATATCGATTCCATTCAAGGCAATATTTCCGTCACTACCCATGTATAAACGGGCACTCTGGGTATCATCTGCAGTAAAGATTAAATACTCCGGGGTCATATCCATTGCTGAACCGCTGGGGTCGGAAAATCGTTTATTATCAGGATTTTTTCCCCCGCCTCCGTCTGCCGTGCCGCTGCTGATAGCATGAACTGCAATGGCACTTTGTTCATATTTATCCGGGAAGTAAATATGTACTCTGCTGCCTACCTCTGGCATACAGTAGAAACTGCTGCTTTCTATTGCATAGGTAAAGTACTTATTTCGAGGAGCACTTTCATAAGCCGGATCTATATCAAAGTGAACCCTTATTCTGTTACCGCTGCGCTCCTTTACTGTAGCCGGAATACTCATTCCATAAATACGGGGATTACTTTCCTTCTCTCTCTTTATGCCCTCCTCTCTTGACAATTCATATCTATAAATCAATTCGCCGTTTTCCGTACTTATATGTATTCCGGTTACGATAACCTTGATTTCATTTAATAGTACTTCTTCTCCTATCCATTGATACTGGCGGCTTTTTATATGCCATCCTGATGCCTCTTGGGGAAGAATCTCTGCAGGCATCAACACCTTTGAATAATGCCCCATATCCTTTACAAGTTCATAATCTTCACGCTTAAGATTAAGTCCATAGGATATATGTGGCATACCAAAATAAACCCTGCCGCAGTCAGCAGATGCATCAGGCACCAGATATGTTCCAAAGTGGCTTGCCAGGCGTCTTAAGAATACCCAATCTGTTTCCTCATATTGGAGCAGTATTTCAGGAATCCTCATTCCGCCGGTTATTTCATCTTTAATATCCGCTGCCCCATATTCTGCAACAGCTTTTCTGGCAACGTCCATGTAGGTATCCGCACCGTTTAAAAAGCTCTGGCTCTTCTCCACCCGGTCCCATTCTTTCGAATAGGAGTATGCCTCTATATAAAGGTAGGACAGTCCCTTCTCTACCTTCATACGGATAGTCTCTATCTTACCCTGGAATATATTCCTGCCCTGTGTACGGCTGTTTTCTCTGATAATAACCGGCTGTACAGATGCTCTTGTTACTAATTCCTCTGCCTTTTCTTCATTTACCAAAAGCTTTAAACAGATTCGGGCGTGCTGATTTAAACCTTCTTCCAGAAGAAATTCTTCTACTTGAATAATGCCTTCCAGATTTAGTTCTATTTCCAGTTCTTTGTATATTAATTTCATCCTCCGTCTCCCTTCCATCAAGAGATCCTTATCTTTCTTAAGCCTCCGGCTGCCCAGCCCCGACAATCTCTATCTGTCCGCCATATTTACAATACAGTTTCGCACCACCCAGTACAGGCCTTGCTCCGTCTGTCTCTACTCCGTCCTTGCCTTCACTCCAATCCTGACCGGACATAATGCAGGGATGACATTCACCAAGCACCGCAAGCTGCCCTTCTGCTATCTGCGATGGATCTGCCTGCACCGTCTCCTTCTTCCCTTCGGTGAAGCAATTCGTCACCTTATTCAGAAAGGTATCCAGAAAGGTATCCGGACATTCTTCCTCAACCTGTTTTCTTATTTCGTCCGCTGCCGCCTGGGTACTTGGATTCTCTACGCTGTAGCATCCTCCGAAGTTAACCAGGTTAGTGTCTTTACAGTCTGCCACCGTCATCTGCGGCTGTCCGCGTAAATACACCCCGTGAGTATTCTCAAGCACTGCATAACTATCCCTTATTCCCATACTGCAATTACATATAGCACAATGAACTACATATGTTTCATTTAATTCCGGCACTTATATCACCTCAACTTCCTGAAAGGTAATTCCCATCACATGTCTGCGGAGCAGGCTTTCTGCCACCTCCAGACTGACAAAGGGATGAGAAAATCGATTGTCATTCAACATAAACACCTTATGCTCTCCAATTCTTTCCGAATCCAGCATAAACCTTTTTATACTTCCATTAGGATAAAATTCTGCCTGGTCGGAAATCACATCAAGACGCTCAAGCAGCAGATTATAGTATTTAAACATACTCTCCTCTTCGGAATTACATAATATTACTGTCCGGAATTCCATATCATCTTCATACATATTCAGGACCTGCTTTACGGTATCAGAAACCAAGTGCACAGGACTTTGGATGAAATCCGGTACAATCTCTCCGCTTTCCTTATTCAGGTACAGCATTGTAAAATCATTAAGACTTGCCGCATCCTCTTTATAAAAGATGTGGCGCTGTCCGCATATATCAAAGTCTCTGAACTGAATTACGTCTGTAAGAGACTTATCCTGCCGCATTATAAAAAATCTCATGTCTCCTCCTGCCTTCTGTCAATCAGAATCATCTGAATCTGCTCCCCGTCAAGATGAACAAAGGGTATCTCCTGTTCCATAAATACTGCATTCATTAAGTCTGCTCCGGTAAACATATTATCTTCCCATGTACAGTCACTGAAATCTGCCTGCCTTAAGATGGTTCCCTGAAAGCTGCATCCTTTTAAAGTGCAGTTTCTAAACCTTGCTCCTGTCATATTTGAATTGTCGAAGGATATATTTGATAAAGTACAATCTTCAAAATTAATAAAATACATCATCTTCCCGCTGCAATCCGTACCACTTGCTTCCATCCCGTACCAGTAGCTTCCCGCAAGCTCATTCTCTGATTGCTCCGTTTTTCTTACACTTCTGTCATACATTTGCTGATCCTTTATACTTCTGTCAACGCAGGCGATCATCTCACACTTGTCACGGTATTCCCCCCAGTATAAATGCCAGGCATCTTCTTTTGGTATCGCTGCAAAATCATTGTTATCCTCAATATCCCGGAACATAAACCGTAACTGCTGCGCCAGAATACCATTACACTCCATTAAAAGCTCCTGCATCATATGGCTGACATCATAAGCATTTACCTTGTCTATATATTTCACCCTATTATCATTCAGCCGGTCCCATACAGGATTTAGAATCTCAAATAAATATTCCAGGGAAAATGTCATTTGCAGAGGTTCTGTATCCATATACCAGCGGGCATCCATAGCCTGAATCATGATCTGGTATCTGCGGCTCAGTAAATCTATCCGCAGAAGGGAAAAATATAGGAACATTAATTTCCCCTTCCTCTGTTCCTCCCATTCCTTGTTAAGAGAGGAAAACACCTTTTTTAACGTTTTTACCAATACTTCTGTCTGTTCCTGAAGGTGATTTAAAAAGTCCTGTTTTCCATTGATCAAAATCTCCACATTTTCCTTTTTAAATTGCTCTATTGCCTCTTGTCTGGTCATTCTCTGCCTCCCATACGGCTTAATCCACAAATACTTCTGTTCCTTTGATATGCAGATTGCCCTCTTCGCTTAATACAATCTGCGCCCCCTGCGTACAGGTTAGTGCCACTACCTGGCTGCCATGAAATATCATATCCGTTTCTGAAGTAATCTCTATATTGTTCTCTGCATTAATATTTACCTGCTTCTGAGCCGCCAGGGCAATGCTGCCGTCATTTCCAATCTTAAGACTGGCGCCTCCGCGGCATGTAAGGTTTATACCATCCTCTCCCATGCTCATTTCCTGACCATAAGCATTGCTTAAAGACTTTGTTGACGGATTTCCCATTTTATCCGCATCTTCCGTATCCTTTCCCTCATAAGTGCTGACTGCACTTATTGCAATCACATCCTTCGTATGCTTCGATGGAAAGCAGACCCTTATCTGATCCCCTTTCTCCGGCATATAATACCAGCCGCTTCCATCAGGAGATGCAGAAAGAGTTGAAAATGGAAACCAGTAAACATTCTGGCTTTTTCTCCCCTCATCAATTTCTAAGTGAACCTTTACCTTTTCACCTGCTGCGTCCACAATTTTTCCTTTAAGAGCTACACCGATCAAATGCATAGGATATTTCACCGGCTCCATGATTCCCTGCTTTCTCTGTAATTCACAAATACAGTTAAGCATTCCTTTTACCATTTCATATGTAGTGCTTCTGACAACAAAATCCCTTTCCTTATACTTTATCTGATCAAATATCTGTACCATCTCATTCGTTTCAATGGTATAAATCAGAAAATCAGTATCTGACACACCCATACCTTCCTGCAGCCAGTAATCATATACTCCCATTTCCTTTAATATTTCACGGTTTATAGAAC
>Ga0153941_1001080_pt1 | contig 11198 bp, 10 predicted proteins | sample TSNJ025MetaG_FD_104733 | JGI IMG/M metagenome (GOLD analysis project Ga0153941, IMG submission 104733) | Attine ant fungus gardens microbial communities from New Jersey, USA - TSNJ025 MetaG | ecosystem: Host-associated > Fungi > Mycelium > Unclassified | place: USA: New Jersey, Brendan T. Byrne...
CGCCTGTTTTATTCATGGTCTTGATTTTGTCACGGTCCTGGGGATATACCAGTGCTTTCAGACCCATGTCAAGTCCGGCCATGACCATGGGAAGACCGCTTTTGAATACAATTTTGGCAGCCTCAGGATCCAGGTCAATATTGAATTCTGACATGACACCTTTATTCCCGCGGGTAAGGGAACCTCCCATGAATACAATCTGCTCAATATTATCCCGGACTTCCGGATACATGGTAAGCAGCAGGGCGATATTGGTCAAAGGTGCGATTGGCATAAGCGTAACTTTCTGCCTGCTGTTAAGGATTACACTGCGCATGGCATTAACTGCGTGCTCCTTAAGTAATAATGTCCGGTCGGGTTCACCGAAATCATACCCGTCCATACCGCTTTCCCCATGGACATTGGAAGCAGTTTCCAACGTTTTGATGAAAGGTGCTCCGGCTCCTTTGGCCACCGGAATATCCTTGCCGAAAAATGTCATGAGCTTTAAGGCATTTTCGGTTACCAGATCAAGAGATACATTGCCGGCTACGGTAGTTATCAGCTTAATATCAAGTTCTTCGCTGAATGCTGCAATCGCTATGGCAACTGCGTCATCTATTCCTGGATCCGTATCAATGATTACCGGTCTTTTTTCTGACATAGTCAGCCTCCTTTTCTTGATGCCCGGCAGCAATGAGCAAGCCAATCTTTGGATTTGTGCAGGAATGTAAAACCAGCTTTGCTGGATGATATCCTGCATAAAAAGGTAACCCATTTGGCAAATGCCCCGAGCTTGCTGCGGGTCTTTGACTATTCACTGCTGTATGCATAATAAAGAAGATATTCCAACATTATTCCATAATAGCAATGCTAACTGTGATCTTCTTCTTATGGAGGCAATGAAATAGTACAGTGATTAGTTGCGAGATAAAACGTTTTATCAGCCTTGTGGAATTATTATACAGCCGGATTGCCAGAAAGTCAACAAATCAGGTAATAAAAATGATAAAACGTTTTATCTAACAATTTCACATGGCAAATTTTGTAAATTTTGCACAAAGCAAACTGTTGAAGTCAATCTTGTGGAATGGAAGAATACGCATTATAATAGATACAGAGTTCAGTTTTCATCCAAGCAGAAAGGATGTGATAATTAAGGTATGGCTGCTATCACTCTGAAAGAAATCGCACAACTGGCAGGGGTGTCCGTAAGCACGGTATCCCTGGTATTGAATAACCGGCCTTGCCGCATTTCAGATTCAACAAAAGATAAAATACGAATGATTGCAAAGGAACATAACTATCGTCCCAATGCTATTGCCAGAAGCCTTGTTATGAGGCAGAGTAAAACACTGGGGCTTATTATACCGGACATTGAGAACCTCTTTTTCTCTACTTTGGCTAAATCCCTTGAAATGAATCTGCGTAAGGAAGGTTACAGTCTTATCATTATGAATACAGATGAGGACAGTGAAGAGGATTATGAGCTTCTGAATGTTCTTGTGGATAAAGGAATAGATGGCCTGTTCATAATTATTTCCAATGATATCTATCTGGAGAGACAGAGAATGATTGACAGGCTGGATGATCTGCGCATTCCTTTTATTATGGTGGACAGGATATTTGATGATTATGAATGCAATAAGGTATATTTTAATAATTTTGAAGGTTCCTATAAAGCAACAAGGCATTTAATTGAAGCCGGGCATAAACAGATTGCCTGTCTGGCACATACCATTGCCACCAAGAATACATTATCCCGTCTGAACGGTTATATACATGCAATGAGATCCCAGGGGCTTAAGGTGCAGCCGGAACAGATTTTGCTGGGAAATTATAAGCTGCAAAGCGGTTATGATGCCTGCAGGCATTTTCTGGAAACCGGCTGTACCGCTTTATTGGTATGCAATGATATGATGGCGCTGGGAGTGATCAAGTATTTGTTTGAGCAGGCGTATAAAATTCCGGAAGACTACTCAATTGTAAGTTATGATAATCAACTGGCTTCTTACTTGTTTGAAGTTTCGCTGACCAGTGTGGATCAGAATGTGAATACGCTGGGAGTGTATGCTGCACAGCTTATGCTGAAGCTTTTGGATTCTGGGGAATGCAAAGGTGAACCGGTGAAAATCTGCCTGGAGCCGGAGCTGATTATAAGGAAAAGTGTAAAGGATTACAATTTATAATCAGATTGGGAACAATTGCCAAGGATCTGCATGACATATTAGTGAAAATATGTAAAAAAGCGGATAAAAGCAAATAATGCATTATTGTTTTTGGCTATTCTTCTATGATATAATCCTTATGCAACAGAGGCACCTTGTACATAATTACATATGTGCAAATGTACCATATACGCAAAAGGAGTGCAGAAATGACGTTACAACAATTAAAACAGGTAATCACAATTGCAGATTGTGGTTCCATGAATGAAGCTGCCAAGACCCTTTTTGTGTCTCAACCGGGATTATCGGCGGCAGTAAAGGAACTGGAAGAAGAAGTCGGAATTACAATTTTTCTGCGGTCTAACCGCGGAATCATGATCACTCCTGCGGGAGAGGAATTTCTAAGTTATGCAAAGCAGGTTCTGGAACAGTATCATCTATTGGAAAGCAGATATATAGAAAAAAACGTGAAGAAAAAATTCAGTGTATCCACCCAGCACTACACATTCGCAGTAAAGGCATTTGTGGAGGTAGTGAAAAAGGTGGGAATGGATAAATATGAGTTTGCCATTCATGAAACCAAGACTTTGGAAGTCATAGAAAATGTAAAAAGCTTCAAAAGCGACCTTGGCATTCTGTATATGAACCATTTTAATGAGCAGGTTATGGAAAAAATATTAAAGGATAACAGCCTGGTATTTGAACCGATTTTTTCCTGTGATACCTATGTATATTTGTGGGGGCAGCATCCGCTGAATGACCGTAAGATGATTTCCATGGAAGATCTTAAGGACTACCCTTGCCTGGCATTTGAACAGGGGAAGAATAATTCTTTTTATCTGGCTGAGGAGATGAACAGTACTTATGAGTACAAGAAGATCATCAAGGCAGATGACCGGGCAACAATCTTAAACCTTATGGTGGGATTAAACGGTTATACGCTATGCTCCGGGATAATCTGTGAAGAACTGAACGGAGATGATTATAAGGCGATTCCCCTGAAAGAATCAGAGCAGATGCAAATCGGTTATGTAATACGGGAAGGCGCCAAGATCAGCCGTTTGGGCAAATTATATATAGAAGAATTGAAGAAATATAAAGACAGTGTGTTATAGATTTAAGTTATAGCGGATTATTGAAACTGTATATTAACACTTTTCCGTTACAGGTGCTATAATGACATACATACAGGAAGCCATATGAAAGGAGGCGCTTATGCAAACAACAAACGTTAAAAAGCAAGGTACAGTAATGCAAAGTGAAATAATGCAAAATGCAATGGTAATAACTAAGCTGAACATGCCCATATCCATGAGCATGCCCATATCTATGAGCATAAGCATGCCCGTATGTATGCTCATGAGCATGCTCATATCTATGTGTATGTCCATGCCCATGTCCATATCCATGTGTATGTCCATGTCCATGAATATGCCCATGAACATGAGCAGCCTTCATAAAGTGCGCCTGAAATCCGGATTTTTGTAAGTTAGCAAAAGCGTGGAGAGCAGGTGCTTAAAAGTACCTGCTTTTTTTGTGTGCAAACTACAAAGGCCGTTAGGCTGTGCCCAATAATAACTTGTGCTGATCCGTTTCAGAAACGACCAAATGCGTGGTCATTTATGAATCAAAAGCACAACTGATTATTCGGCAAATCCTAAGGCATATCCTAAGAAAGGAAAGTGAGGGAGCAGATGATTCGATTAGAAAATGTCAGTAAGGATTTTAAGTCGGCATCAGGTGAAGTGAATGCTGTCCGTAATGTTAATCTTACCATAGAGAAAGGCAGTATTTATGGAATTATCGGTTTGTCGGGTGCCGGAAAATCCACATTGGTGCGCTGCATGAACCTTCTGGAGTCTCCTACAGAGGGCAGGGTTTTCCTGGGTGACACACAGTTGACAGGACTTAATCCGCGGCAGCTGCGCAGGGAAAGGAAGAAAATCGGCATGATATTCCAGCAGTTCCATCTCCTGGAGCAGAGTACTGCACTTAAAAATGTATGCTATCCATTGGAAGTAGCCGGCATATCAAGAAAAGAAGCAAAGAAAAAGGCTGAAAAGCTTTTGGAGCTTGTGGGTCTTGAAAGTAAGAGGAACAGTTATCCTTCCCAGTTATCCGGGGGTCAGAAACAGAGAGTTGCAATCGCCAGGGCACTTGCAACAGATCCCCAGGTGCTTCTTTGTGATGAAGCCACCAGTGCACTGGATCCCAACACGACCTGTTCCATATTGGAGCTGCTTGAACAGATTAATGCATCCCTGGGAGTTACAATTGTCCTGATTACCCATGAGATGAAAGTGATTGAGCAGATCTGTACACATGTGGCAGTATTGGATCAGGGAAGCATTGTGGAAGAGGGACTTGTCAAAGCAGTCTTTTACCATCCTGAATCCTTGATTACGCAGGTACTCATCGGCAGAAAGGCAGCAGGTGAATTAAATGCAGGCTAATCAGTTTTTGCAGTTAATCCTGAAGGGTACAGAGGAAACTTTATATATGACACTGGTGTCAACAGTGTTTGCATATGTTTTTGGTATTCCTTTGGGTGTAATCCTGTCAATCACAGACAGGGACGGTATTTGTTGTTATAAACCGGTAAACATGGTACTTGGCATTATTGTCAACCTGGCAAGATCGGTACCGTTTATCATCCTGCTGGTGGCAATTCTGCCTTTTACCCGTACAGTGGTGGGAACTACCATCGGCTCCACGGCAACGATTGTACCTTTATCGGTGGCAGCCATACCCTTTGTTGCCAGGATGGTGGAATCTTCTCTGAAAGAGGTGGAAAAAGGGGTAATTGAAGCGGCGCTGGCATTTGGCTCATCCCCGATGCAGATTATCAGCAAGGTTCTTCTGCCTGAAGCAAAGCCCTCCCTGATCGTGGGAAGTGCCATTGCAGTCACAACAATCCTGGGCTATTCCGCAATGGCCGGATTTGTAGGCGGAGGCGGCCTGGGTGCCCTTGCCATTAACTATGGATATTATAGGTATAATAAAGAGATCATGCTGGGTACAGTAATGCTGCTTGTCATTATCGTGCAGATTTTGCAGGAGACAGGTATGCGGATAGCCGGAAAAACCGATAAACGTAAGCTATAAAAGGTACAGAAAAATAATAGTAAAATAATAGTAAAAAAATAACAGAAGAAAAATTATAGAAAAGTGTAACAATTGACAATAACCGCCATAGGCGGCATTATAAGAGGAGTTATATATTATGAAGAAATCAGGAAAGAAAATTTCAGGAATTATATTAAGTATATTATTAAGTACAGTTGTGCTTGGAGGCTGCGGAAGTAATGATGATAGTAATGCTGCAGCGGTCCATGAGGCAGATACGGTGATTATCGTGGGAGCAAGTGTATCACCTCATGCTGAGATTTTAAAACAGGCAGAAGGCGACCTTGCAAAAGCCGGATATACTTTGAAAATTGTAGAGTTCAGTGATTATGTATTACCCAACACTGCGCTTTCAGAGGGAGATCTGGACGCCAACTTCTTTCAGCACAAGCCATATCTGAATGATTTTAATACAGAAAACGGAACAGATATTGCAGCAGTGGCTGATATCCATTTTGAACCGCTGGGAATCTATGGAGGTAAAACAGCCAGCCTGCGTGATATTCAAGAAGGAGCAACAGTGGCAGTACCTAACGATACGACGAATGAAGCCCGGGCATTGCTGCTGTTGGAAGCAAATGGCTTGATCACATTAAGTAAAGAGGCTGGTGTTAATGCAACCATATTGGACATCGTGGAGAATCCTTTAAATTTAAACATTCAGGAAATTGCGGCTGAGCAGCTGACACGCGCTTTGGAGGACGTGGATATTGCATGCATTAATGGAAATCATGCAATCAACGGGGGCTTAAGTCTGGAGGATGCATTGGCTGTAGAAACAGCAGATTCCCTGGCAGCGGAAACCTATGCCAATGTCATAGCAGTGAAATCCGGCCAGGAACAAAGCGCAAAGGTACAGGCCCTGATCAATGCCTTACAGAGTGACAGCATACGGCAGTATATTGAAGAAACCTGGCAGGGTGCTGTTGTTCCGGTTTTTTAGTATAATAGTTTGATTTCAGCCGATTTCAGTTCTAATTTCTTGCCTTTGCCGGTTGACTGTGATACCATATTCTTTGACGCAAAGATTTGGATTATAAAATTCACATAAGAGGGTAGGTTCATTCAGGGAAGGGTTGGAGATATGAGTAAAGACTCTAAAAATGAAATGGAACAGATACAAAAGGCATTGGAAGCGTTTCTGGAACAAGAAGTGGAAGGATATCATAAGGATCAGCAGGAAAAATCACCCCATGATGATCTGGATATCCTTATTCCTTATGAAACAATAAAGACGAATAAAAAAGCCACTGAGAAAGGTATCAATACAGATCTTTACCCGGGTAAGCCAAGGAACAGTTCCGGACAGCAAAGGCAGAGTGCAGAACGAACCGGTTCCAGGCGGCAAAGGCAGAGCACGGAACGATCCGATTCCGGGCGGCAAAGGCAGAGCACGGAACGAACCGATTCCAGGCAGCAAAGGCAGAGTGCGGAACGAACTAATTCCAGGAATCAAAGTCAGAATGCAGACCGTACCGGTTCAAATAGAAAAAGTGCAAAGAGGGAAGAGGAATATCATTCCAAATCTGAAAAGAAGAAAAAACGGATTGAAAAATCAAATGAAGACTGGCAGCGTGAGGATGTGGGAAGAAGAAAAGAACGTGAAAAAGGCGGAAAAGAATTAACCGGCAGGAAGAAAAAGAAAAAAAAATCCAGACTGAAAAAGCTGCTTGTAAGCATTCTCCTGGTTTGTTTCATTGTTGCAGGATTATGGTATTATATAGTAGGTATGGTCTATGATAAGATGAGTTATCAGAAGATTGAAGCATTGGCTTCGGAACCCATGAAAGAAGAAGGGGTTATAAATATCCTGCTGATTGGAAATGATTCCCGCAGCGCAGGGGATGACGGTCGTTCAGACGCCATGATTTTACTTTCAATCAGCAGCAAGACCAAAACCATTCACATGACTTCCCTGCTCCGCGATATGTATGTTGAAATCCCCGGATATCAGGGAAACCGTCTGAATGCAGCCTATTCCTACGGCGGTGCCGAACTGCTGCTTAAGACAGTGGAAAAGAATCTTGACATCAGTGTGGATCGTTATTTACTGGTGAACTTCCAGGCTTTTGCCAATCTGGTGGATGCGGTCGGCGGTGTGGATCTGGAGCTGACCAGTGAAGAAGTCAGATATGTCAATGGATATCTGGTGGAGTATAATATCCTGGAGGGAAGGGCAGAAGGAACAGATTATATGGATGAATCTGTCAGCGGTATGGTTCACTTAAATGGACCCCAGTCTCTGGCCTACAGCCGGAACCGTTTTCTGGGAACGGATTTTGGCAGGACGGAGCGGCAGAGAAAGGTACTGTCCAGTGTATTTAAGAAATTACCTGTTGCCATGATTACCAATCCCTCTGGTCTGATAGAAGGTCTATTCCCCAACCTGACAACAAATCTAACAAAATGGGAATGTTATCAACTGAGTCTGACTGTAGTTAAGTTTATAACCTATGATCTGGTGCAGGGTAGTATTCCAGTGGAGGGAACCTTTAAAAACAGCAGTATCCGCGGGATGTCGGTTCTGGAAGTGGATTTTGAAGCAAATAAACAATATATACGCACGAATATATATGGTAAGTGATAATTAAGGCACGGCGGCAATTTTCTATTGCCGCCGTGCTGCTCTTAAAATAACATATAACAGGCTCCGCCGATTGCACCGCTGCCCAGCATAATAAATATGGGGTTGGTTTTGAACTTCCGTAACAGGAACAACCCTGCCGAGAATAGGGCAGCGGCGATGAAATCAATAGAAGACATATCCCATTGAAAGCCGTCCTGTCCCCAAACAGATAAGACGAGTATGGACAGTCCCGCTGACAGGATCAATGCCACAACCGTTGGACGCAGCCCAGCAAGCACACCATTGATTACAGCCAGCTCCCGGTACTTCCCATACAGCCATGCCAATAGCGATACGATGATGCAGGAGGGCAGGATACACCCAAGAGTGGAAATTATCGCCCCGCCGGGACCTGCAATCCGGGTGCCCACGAAAGTGGCCGAGTTGATGGCTATGGGGCCGGGGGTCATCTCTGAAATGGTAATGAGGTCTGTAAACTCGGTGAGAGTCAGCCAGCCATGGATATCCACCACCTGACTTTGTATCAGCGGCATGGCTGCAAAACCACCGCCGAAGCTGAACAGTCCGATTTGAAAGAAGCTCCAGAACAGTTGTAAATAAATCATATTCTATAGATGCTCCTTTCCTGTCTTTTTATCATGAAGGTTCACAAGTGCCCCCAATATACCGCAAAAGAGAATAATGTGAATGATGCCCGTGCCAAGCACATAATATGCAAGGAAAGAACCTGCCATGATCAGGACAGGAAGCAGTTTTTTTGCTTTAAAAAGCTTGCTGCCCATTGTTATTACAACATCAAAGATAACTGCGCATACCCCAGCCATCATGCCCTTTAACACGGCACCCACAAGGTTATTATCCCGGAAAACGTCATAGAACAGTGAAATCACAGAAACGATAATGAGCGGCGGCAGCACAGTTCCCGAAATTGCCACTAATGCCCCGGTAATTCCCATCAGCCGCCAGCCTGCCAATACCCCGGCATTCACTGCCATCGCGCCCGGCGCTGATTGCGCTATTGCCGCCATATTCAGCATTTCTTCTTCCTCCAGCCATGCCATTTCGTCCACAAATTTCTTTTTCATCAAGGGGATGATGACATATCCGCCGCCGAAAGTGAAGGCGCTGAGAAAAAAAGTAGATTTGAACAATTTACCATAATTAATTAAATTTTTTTTCATTAATACCCTCCTTTTCTTACCTTACCAGTATCCTCCTTGTGTTTCCATATTAAAATAGTACTATCAAAATAGGAAGGAGAACCATTCCTGATGGGGAAAGAAAATTTCAATTTTGGAGTTATTAAGAAAATATATGTTCTACAACATGCAGCTGCAGCTCCTTTGCTATTCGGTGAGCCAATTTCATTTTGGCATCCCAAAGTTTACGGGGTTCATGACAATCAGAGCTTACAATTACGGGTATATTTTGTTTTGCAGCCATTTCCCAAAAAGGTTTATAGGGATATGGGTAACGGAATTCTCCTCCAGGAAAGTTATCTTTTTTCCGGCGAAATCCATTGGCGTTAAATTCAAGAATTGTACCGGTATCCTTTGCAGCCTGGATGATAATGCTGCATGCTTTTTCTCCGTTTTCATCATATGGCAGTTTGTTGATAAACATAAGGTCAGGATGGGCGATCGCTCTGAATAAACCGGTTTCCATTCCGGCTTTTATGGAGTTCGCATAATCTATGTAAGAAGAGGTGTCTCGTTCCTGCTCTATAAAGTATACATTTACAGGCTGACCTTGTTTATCAATATAAATATGCTGACCAAGCAGGAAGTATTCTACACCGCCTTCCCTTAATAAGGACTTATAATATTCTATCCAAAAGGGGTCGTACTCAATTTCCAGACCTATCCTGATTTCCAGTTTGTCTCTTAATGATCTCTTTAAATTTTGCAGTTTACTGATATGTGGGGCCAGCTCCCGATAATCCATTCTAAGACCATAGCGGTCGTCAGGATAGGGTGCATGGTCACTGAAGCCCAGCACATCAAGCCGCTGCCGCAGTGCCTCATTTACATAATCCTCTTCAGTGCCGCCGGCGTGTTTACATAGGTGTGTATGTGTGTGAAAATTAGTTTTTCTCATGATTCATCTTTCCTTTCTGGGGATCGGGACAGTTTTCTGTATTCAGAAGGAGAACGCTGCACAGTATTCAGAAAAACCCGGTTAAAGTAATTGACATCATTATATCCAATGCAGTATGCAATGTCAGTTACAGTTTTATCTGTATTTCTAAGCAGCTGTTTTCCCAGGCTTATTCTCATGCTTTTTAAATAATCGTGAAAGGTCTGCCCGGTCATTTTCTTAAAACTGATACTGAAGTAACTCCGGCTGATTCCGGCCATATCTGCAACGGTTTCTGCCTTTAGCGGTTGGGCTATATTTGTATTCATATATTGGACAGAACGGATGATACATAACAGCATGTTTGTATAGCAGTCCTGATTGTTAACATATTCGTATAGTTCCTCCAGCCATACAGTAAGCCAGGAAAGCATATCTTGTATTGTATGGAAGGCAGAAAATTCACTTTCTTTTCTTCCCGCTTCAGTGTCAACACGCTGCAGACATTTAATCAGATGTAACTCTGCATGCCGCAAGGAAGGATTGGCTTCCATTGTTTTACAGCTGAGTTCTTTCAGGAGCTCCTTATCATAAACCCAATAGAGCAGACTCCATTCCTTTTTTAGATTTTCCCATAAAGACTCGTTAAATGGAGTTGGAAGAGGCGCGGATTGTCCATTATTAGCGTCGTATAAGGCACGTTCCATATATTTGTTATAGATATTCTGAAGTACTGCACTTCCTTCATCAGGGTCAAGTTCTATTTTAGAGATATAGTCCAGAACACCCAGCTTTACAGCAGATTTCGCATATGCAAACTTTTCGTAGAAAGTAAGGACGACAAATTGAAGTCCCGGATACTTTTGTTTGCAGATTTCCATCAGCTCGATACCGTTCATAACAGGCATCTCTATATCTACAAATAACAAATCAGCGTTTTCTTTTTCCAGAAACTCAAGTGCCAGACTTCCGTTTTGAACGCTTCCAATTACAGTCATATTACATGCCTCCCAGGGAAGCAGTGTCTCCAGACCTTTTCGGGTCAGCTTATCGTCATCTACAATTAATACCTTGATCATAATTACACCCCTTGTCCGCTTCAGCGGACATCGATTCAATATTTGAAAGTGATCTTCTTTCAAACTTACACCCCTTGTCTGCTTCAGCGGACATCGATTCAATATTTGAAAGTGATCTTCTTTCAAACTTACACCCCTTGTCCGCTTCAGCGGACATCGATTCAATATTTGAAAGTGATCTTC
>Ga0153941_1001081_pt1 | contig 11176 bp, 12 predicted proteins | sample TSNJ025MetaG_FD_104733 | JGI IMG/M metagenome (GOLD analysis project Ga0153941, IMG submission 104733) | Attine ant fungus gardens microbial communities from New Jersey, USA - TSNJ025 MetaG | ecosystem: Host-associated > Fungi > Mycelium > Unclassified | place: USA: New Jersey, Brendan T. Byrne...
AGTCAAGCACACCATGTTCTGCTTCAAACGTCGATAACAACTGGCGCACTTGATCCGTTGATTTTGTATTCATTAATTGTGCTCTTAAATCACTGGCACCTGGAAAGCCTTTGACATAAATTTTGAAGAAGCGATGCAGCCCAACGATGGAGCGAGGCACCAATTCCGCATATTTGTCTTGCAAATCCAATTGTAAACGTAGCAAGCCCAGCAATTCTTGTGGCGTATGCGTTTTGGGTTCTTTTTCAAAGGCATAAGGATTTTTAAAAATCCCCCGGCCAATCATGATGCCATCTACACCATATTGTTCTGCTAATTCTAGGCCCTTTTGACGATCGGGAATATCCCCATTAATCGTAATTGTCGTTTGCGGTGCGACACGGTCCCGAATAGCCATAATTTGCGGAATGACCTCCCAATGAGCATCCACTTTGCTCATCTCTTTTCGTGTTCGCAAATGAATGGATAGATTCGCAATGTCTTGCTCTAATAAATGCGTGATCCATGCCTCCATTTCCGCCATTTCAGTAAACCCAATGCGTGTTTTGACACTAACAGGTAAGCCGCCTGCTTTGGCGGCGTCAATCAATTCAGCCGCGACTTCTGGGCGCAAAATTAACCCGCTGCCTTTTCCACGCTCAGCCACGTTGGGCACAGGACAGCCCATATTTATATCTAATCCTTGAAAGCTCATCTCCGCTACGCCGATACTCATTTCACGGAAAAATTCCGGTTTATCCCCCCAAATATGTGCCACCATCGGCTGTTCATCTTCTGTAAAAACGAGGCGCCCGCGTACACTATCTTTCCCTTCAGGATGACAATAACTATCTGAATTAGTAAACTCTGTAAAAAACACATCTGGTGCCCCAGCTTCTTTCACGACATGACGAAAGACCACATCAGTGACATCTTCCATTGGTGCTAAAACAAAAAAGGGCTTTGGCAATGTTGCCCAAAAATTCTTGCTCATCTTCATATACTCCGTTTCTGATTTTTTCTTTATTTTCAACGACAATTGTCGACATATTCTGGTGCGAAACATTGCTATTATACAGGGAAATGCACGAAGAATCAAAAAAGCATACTTAGAAACAAGAAAACTGTCTGAATCTGCTCGCTAGAATGAGTGATTCAGACAGTTTAATCTTTTTACGGCTTAACTACGTAAGCCACGCCCTGTTTCTACAAGGTACCAACAAATGCCATATAAAACGACAATAAATAAGATTAAAATGGTCATAGAAATACCAATTGGCACATCTTGAACCCCTAGGAAACCGTAGCGGAACCCAGAAATCATGTAAACAATCGGATTAACTTTTGAGACAGTTTGCCAAAATGGCGGCAACATGGAAATGGCATAGAAAACCCCACCCAAATAGGTTAAAGGCTGTAACACAAAGGTCGGCACAATCGATACATCATCATAGGATTGCGCAAAAATACCATTTAACAAACCAGCTAAAGAAAAAAGAATCGCTGTCATCAATAAAGTCATGATGACCATCAGCCAAGAAACAACGTGCAATGGCACAAAAAATAGAGAAATGATGGTGACTAACGCACCGACCAAAATACTACGACCAACGCCACCAATCACAAATCCCCAAATAATCACATGAGTTGGAACTGGCGCCACGAGAATTTCTTCGATATTTTTCTGGAATTTTTGTGAGAAAAAGGAAGATGAAACATTGGCGTACGAGCTTAATGGCTGACATAATAATTAAACCTGGCACGATAAAATCCATATAAGAAAAACCGCCCATGTCGCCAATTCGCCCGCCAATCATTTTCCCAAAAATCACAAAATATAAGGACGTCGTAATCACTGGCGGTACCAGTGTTTGGACCCAAATCCGTAAATAACGGTTGGTTTCCTTCACAGCTAAACTTTTTAAAGCAGTAAAATACAGACTAAACATGTTGATCCTCCCTTTGGTACGTATCCTCGGTAATCTTCAAGAAGAGCTCTTCCAAACGGTTGGACTTATTCCGCATTGACAATACTTTGATTCCTTGTTGACTTAGCTGTTCAAACAAGTGATTGACTCCTTGGTTTCGTTCCACTTCCACCGCTAACGTTAACTCGTCCTCAAATACGCTTTGATAGCCTTCAATAACTGGCGCCTGCGTATAAGGTGCTAAATCAAAAATAAACGTTTCAAATTGTAATTTTGCTAACAAGTGCTTCATGCTGGTGTTTTCAATCAATTCACCAGACTGAATAATCCCAATGTTGCGACACAACATCTCAGCTTCTTCTAAGTAATGGGTCGTCAAAATAATCGTGGTTCCCTGCGCATTTAACTCTTGTAAAAAGGCCCACATTTCACGGCGCAATTCAATATCGACACCTGCAGTTGGTTCATCTAAAATCAATAACTTCGGCTCATGCATCAGCGCGCGAGCAATCATCAAGCGACGTTTCATTCCGCCAGAAAGCATTCGCGCCCGTTCGTTCCGTTTTTCCCATAAATTGGATTGTTTTAAATACTTTTCACTCCGTTTCATGGCTTCTTTACGAGACACCCCATAATAGCCCGCTTGATTGACCACAATCTGCTGGACCGTTTCAAACGGATTGAAGTTAAACTCCTGCGGCACTAACCCAATCTGTTGCTTCGCCCGCACCATCTCCGTATCTAAATCATACCCAAAAATTTTGACTTTCCCCGAAGTCTTATTAACTAACGAGGTCACAATCCCAATCGTCGTTGATTTTCCTGCGCCATTCGGTCCCAAAAGAGCATAAAAATCGCCTTCTTCGACTGTTAAATCAATCCCCCGCAACGCTTCAACACCTGAAGCGTACACTTTGCGTAAATCTTGTATCACAAGAGCATCAGTCATTCGTAACTCTCCTTAATGTATAAATATTCATGAATATTATTGTAACACTTCTCGATAAAAACGGGGGTTATTTTGATTAAATTATTTCGTATAATTTTAGAGATTCCATAATTTAAAATAAAATTATATCTTACGATCCTTACACACTATATGTACTACATTTTTATATCATTTATTGACTTACAAAAACTTTTTAGGTATAATCGGGTAGTTAAAAATATTATAAACAAACACAAGGATAGATAATGGTATGTATATAAATAAAAAGAACGTTCTTGATGCTATGTCAAAGAAAAACATAAAAACACAAACAGATTTAGCTGAAAGGTTACAGATGAGTAAAAGTCAGTTGTCTCAAATGTTATCGGATAACTTTTGCCCCATAAAAACAAATGTCATAAAATTAATTAGAGAACTAGATTTATCATATGAAGAAATAATAAAAAAAGAAACGAGCGATCTAATGAAAAAAAATAAAGTTCATCAAACCGACAGTTCTTCTGTAAGACAGTTAGAACTATTAGAAAGAGATATAAATAGATTTCAATATAGATTGGATGATTTTGCTAATATACAAGATGTAGAACCCTTAAAAAATTATACACTTGTAGAAACTTTTGCGGGAGCTGGAGGGCTATCCTTAGGCTTAGAAAAAGCTGGACTTAATTCCGTGGTAGATATAGAGATGGACAAAAACGCCTGCAAAACGCTTAGATTAAACAGGCCAAAATGGAATATAATAGAAGAAGATATAAATATAATTGCTAATTCTGGACTTAAATCACACAAACAGTTTCCTATGAACACAGAAATCGACGTTTTGTCTGGCGGCTATCCTTGTCAAAGTTTTAGCTATGCAGGATTACGTCATGGTTTGGATGATACAAGAGGAACTCTATTTTATCCATATTCAAAATTATTAGTCGAACTACAACCAAAAATGTTTATTGCTGAAAACGTAAAAGGATTAGTAAACCACGATAACGGAAAAACGCTCGAAACGATGATACAAATTTTTGAAGACTCAGGCTATAAAGTTGTTTGGAATATTTTGAATGCTTGGAATTATAATGTGGCGCAAAAAAGAGAAAGAATATTCATAATTGGTATTAGAAATGATTTATTCGTAAAACAAAAATTTCCTTATCAATTCCCTAAACCATATGAGTATAAACCTGTTTTAAAAGATGTTTTAAAAGATGTTCCAAAAAGCGCAGGAGCTTCTTATCCCGAATCTAAGGTAAAAGTTTTGGATTTAGTACCCCCTGGCGGCTGTTGGATCGATCTACCTGAAGATATAGCACAAGCATACATGGGAGCATCATATCATTCAGGAGGTGGAAAACGAGGCATGGCTAGAAGGTTATCATGGAATGAGCCTTCACTCACTCTTACAACCTCACCTGCTCAAAAACAAACAGAGCGTTGTCACCCTGAAGAAACCAGACCTTTCACAGTTAGAGAATATGCTAGAATACAAAGTTTTCCAGATGACTGGTTATTTTCAGGAAGCATCAACAACCAATATAAACAAATAGGCAATGCCGTTCCTGTTAACTTAGCTACAGCAATAGGAAAATCTGTAATAAAATATTTAAATCAGTTTTAATAGGTAACTCATTAAATTAATAGGATAGATATTCTTGACTAGCATTGTATCTCGAATATCTATCCTATTTACTGTCCATTAATTACTTTCTATACCATCAATTTCCCTAAGTTGCTCTGCCAAAGATTCAATTGTTTCCGCTAAAAGTTCAGTTCCATCAAATTCATTTGCAATTTCACCAATTCCATCTGTTAATTTTTGATAAAAATGCTTATCTCCAGTTAAATGATGCCAAAAATCTACCCCTACCAATACTGTATAATCCTCAGATAAAGTTTTATAAAACGCACTTAACTCTTTATCATCTCCATAAAAAACCCCAACTACACAATCCATGTTTGCTATAGGAATATTGTTGGTTCTTCCCAAGTTAATTGCTGATTTAAAATGATTTTGAATAGTTGTAACATCATCATAATTAATTGTTTGTGGTCCTGCTTTAATCTGGCAATATTTTTTTCTACCATCAATTTTATCAATAAATTCTATATCCATACCTGTTGTTGTTGACCCATAACCTTCTAAAGTTGTATTAATAAATTTTTGTAGATTAGATCCAAAAGATGTGTTAATAGACGTTCCTAACACCCTTGGGTATATTAATGCCTTCGCAATACTTTCTGGTGAATCATTTCCAGAAAGATAATTAGCTAAATACTTATTTAAAAAAGGATTTACTTTGAATTCCTTTATATTTTTTAATTTTTTTGTATTTTTCACATGATTTTCAGCTATAACTTCTCTAAAAAAATCTTTTGCTTTCTCTATAATTACATCTTTATCATTATTTATTTTGCTCATTTCTCCACCTAATCCTCATTATTATATTTTTTAATTTTGATATTAAATACTTTTCATACCCATGTCTCAAGGCATCTTTAATATTTAGTTTTTAAATCATAATACTATTTTAAGCAGAATAATTAATGCCTAAAAAATTTTTATTTATAGTTCGTTCTTCTATTTACTAATCTCATAATACGGGATATATCTTCAATCTCCAAAGCATCTGCAATACGTTCAATGTGTTCCAAATAGATTCTTTTTCGCTTGCCATTCGCAAGATTACTGAGATTAGATGGTTCAATACCTGATAATCTCGCTAGTTCTCTCAGAGACATATTTCTTTCAGCTAGTAAGTCATTAATCAATAATTCTACTTTAACCGATGTTTTTTCTTGACTCATAGTCATTTTCTCCTTTTCAACTGTTGTCTATATAAACATCGTATAGTAAACTATTTTTATAGTGTTGTTCGTATAGACATGCGTTTTATAAAAAAGGAGTGTATTTATGAGTAAAGTAGAAAAAGAAAATTTCGTCAGTTCTATCCATGTATACAGAGCAATTCATCGTATGACTCAACAAGAACTTGCAGAAAAGGTCGGTGTTTCGAGACAAACCATTCTTCAATTAGAAAAAAATCGCTATAATCCTTCTTTATTATTAGCTTTTAGGATTGCTAAATTTTTCCATGTGAGAATTGAGGATATATTCGTTGTTAATGAAAGTTAAATAGAAAAATATATAAGTGAACAAAATTAGAAAATTAACTAAAAAGAAATTTATCCTCTGCATAAGTGTATTTTTAGGAGGCGTATAATTTTGAAATCAGAATCCGTCACTCTATTGGTAATAAAGATAAGCGTGTAATCAGCCTATAAGACTTGTATAGCAGAAATAACACTGTAATTACTACAACAAAAAAAGACACTTTCTCGCAACGAGAAAGTGTCTTTCAAAATGATAATTGAGTGGCACTCGATTTCCAAGGAAATCTTCGTCCCAGATTGTTTTCGTAAGCGAACACGTTCGCAACGACTCCAAATAATTAACGTTTTGAGAACTGTGAAGCTTTACGGGCTTTCTTAAGACCTGGTTCGATTGCATGAGTTTTGAATAAGGTTCAAAGACCTTTAATAGCAATGGGTACAGAGTGATTCATATTTCAAAGTTTCATTTGATTTCAACAAATTTAAAATCAATGGTGTCAACTTTTTAAAAATTACTGCGAGCTGAAACTACCTACTTCAACTTTACCCTATACACAAAAAAACTGAGTATGAGTAGATGAAAATCATACTTTCTAGATTTTCACTTGATAACTAAGTAATCTTCTATTTCCGCTGATGATAAATTATCTGATAGAAAAATATACTCTATTCCTTTTTTTGAACTTCCGGCACTATAATTCAACTGATAAGTAAAATATTCAAAGTTGGAATAAATTGTCCGAATGTCATCATGAACATCATATGTTAAAATCCATCTTTGATTTCTCATGTACTTACTTATTGTATTACTCAACTCAACATGATCTGGAAATTCATAAAAGTTAGTATATAGATCTTTTCCCTTAACAAAATAAGGTGGGTCAAAAAAAGTCAATGATTTCTTTGTTCTCACAATATTTTTTTTTATGAATTCAAGAGCATCTAGATTGTAAAGTTTTATGCTGCTTTTATAGGAAGAAATAAGTTTAATTTTTTCTTTTAGAACATTTGAATTAAAGCGGCAATTCATTTTATAATCTCCGGTTTGATTTTTTCCACCAATAGGCCCGGCATTAATAATTCCTGACCTATTTGTTCTATTTAAATAAAACGTTGAAAAACCTAACTCAAGCAAATCAGCTGTTTCTTTATTTTTCTGAACTAGCCTTTGTTTTTCCCACTCATCTATTGTAAAAACTACATTTTCGATTTTTTCAATAAACAAATCAGCATAATTAATTATTGAGTACCACATTGCATAAATTGAACGATCATAATCGTTTATCATTATTTTTTTAACATCCTTGTTAAATAATAATTTCAATGCAACTGCAGCCCCACCACAATAAGGTTCAATATAAGTTTCTACCTCATTTTTTTCTATCAAATGCTTAACATATTTATAAGTTTTATTCTTCCCTCCGGGATATCTTAACGGACTATAATTATTCATAAAAACATCTCCATATCAAAGGTATTTATTTATTTAATTCTAAAAATAATTTATCAAGGTAGATTTTATACGCCTTAAAAATCGTCTCAATAGAAATTGAACTAATATTTGATTTGTAATCATGTATTTGACCGTTAAGGGTTTCTAAATCATTTCCATTTGAAAATGATTTTTTCTCTTCTTTGGTAATTATTTTCTTACTGAATAAATATGATGAGATATTACTTATATACGTTGTGAGACTGCCTGGTGTATTTTGGCTAGATCTGTACTTGTCCCAATAAGCTTTCGAAGAATACTCAACAAGTATTCTAATTAGGAAAGATAACATGACAAAATTATCACTGTTTTTTGATATATCCTTATTGGCACTTAAACATTTTAAAACAGAAACAATATTTGAATATTCTTCCTTGCTAGATAATAAAGCTACAGAATCATCAAACCATTTTTCAGAAAACAAATCTTTGTGCTCTTTTTGTTGTTTTCTCTGCTTTGGTATTTTGAGAAAAATAGAATACGATTTTTCAACATCAAAAAATTTGACTTTTATTGTATACCTACCGTTTTCTGATAAAGCCAATATTCGACTTCCCTTTATTGCGATATTATTATCATCTGACCAAAAAACAACATCTTGAAATATAGAACTATTTTTGGAAATATGATTACTCTTCTCATCTAAGATATCAATATTTTCTGTTAATTCATAGTCTAAGCTCTCAACATCTACACTTTGGTTAGATATAAACATTTTGTATTTTTTCTGAACATCTCCTTGATTATTTGGCGTCTCTCCAGAATCAGTATTTCCACCATTTTGAGGACTCTTTTCTTTTCCATTTTCATTTGTATTTGTATCAGATTCATTTTGAGAAGAACTATTTTCATCTTTTTCTGACGCTTTATCTGTTTCGGATGTTGTTTCTATTTGAGGTTCTTTTGTTAGAAAATAAAGTTGAATAAGATCATTTAACCCTGGTATTACTGTATCTTTTTCTAATATGTCTTCCCACATATTTTGTGTACTAAATGTCCTTGTGTTTAGAGTTTTATTTACCCAAGTTGCTTCTCCCAACAATTGTAGTATTGCTTTAAATTCATCTTCTTTCCCTTCCTTACATTTCAAAAAGAAGTCATCATCTTCTACCAATTCTAATGTATCTTTTATTCTTTGTTGAACTCGTGATGTAAGCACGTCACTGTCCAAATGAGAAAGATAGTCTAATTGAGGATAAGTAGTTTTTGTTTCATCATAAATTATAGATAGAAATCTATGCCTTCTTAAAGCATTTTTTATTTTCGTTTGTGTTTCAGGAGTTACTTTTTCTATTGCTTTTAAAGCTTCTTCGCTGGAAATACCATTAATTCTATACTGAGTAAATAAGTTATCATAAAATACTCTTTTATCCGTGGGATTCCATGCCTTTATTCCATCAATATGCTTAGCAGTAATTTTAAATCGAGCTTCATCTTCTTCTTTTTCATCTACAATATCGCAAGCAACAAAAAAGTCTTTTACATCTAATTTTCCAATTTTCTTTCTATCAACACTACTAAAACGATTTGGCTCAGTAAATATTATTTTCAAAGCCGCAATTCTTCTATTTCCTTCTAAAGCGATATATTTCGTTTTCCCCTTTTTCAAAGATTCAAGAGCAATCACTCTCTCTCCGAGTGTAATATATCCATTCTTAATTATTTGAAGTGCTAAAGTCTTAATGTCTTCATACTTAAAAAGATAGTCAATAACCTCTTTTTCATTTTCAAAATTAAAAAGTGAGAAACGAGGATTTTTCATATCTAATTCAATCTTTCTTGGATCTAGCAACATCGATTTAACCATAAAAAAACTCCTTTTTATTATGATATTTCCAATCAAACTTCTCTGAATTATTATACATTTAGTAAAAAAGTTGCGCAACCTATGTTAAGCTTAAATATTATTTCTATGGCATTTCAATTCTACTCATAAACCTTTTAGATAGAGTATGAATAGAATTTCATCGCCCATTAATCGCATAAACAAAAGTCAAATAATTAGCAAAATCACCTATTCTTTGTCTATGTTTAGATATATCATGCCTTGTTCTATTTTCTACCTCGCATTCTAAAAATAGCTCTTTAGTCCAACTATTACTATTCCATGAATTTAACTTAAATATGCGTTCCAAGACAATAAAATTATTAAGAACAGTATTATGTATCATTGTTCTTGTTGTATCTTTTTCAGCTTTTTGTTCATTATCTAAATAGCTCCATTCAGCACGAATTGTTGTATAATTGATGGCTGATTTAATAATATCTTCCCAGACTTCTTGAAAATCTTTATTTTCTGTATCTACATTAACTATAATTTCTTCATGAATTTGTATCATTTGTTCAATTGTCAGCGACTCTTCCTTAGTCAGGTATTCTTCAAAATTGAGATTATCATATTTCATTCCTGTCATCTCCCTTAATTATTGCTACATAGTATAACTGTACAAATTGTACATAAATATTTCAACTACTAAATACAAAAAAAGGGAGGAGTCTCCCTTTTTATTGCTTATCTAAAATACCATTAGCTCGCTCAATCAACGAAACAAATTGCAAAACACTTTCTATTTGTTCATCAGTCAAACCACCCATTTTAAACGGCAAATCATCGGATATTCCAAGTAAATAGTCCGAAGATGTATCTAGTATCTCGCAAATTTTCACAAGTGTTTCAATTGAAGGATAGGATAGTCCTTGTTCATATGCCGATACAGTGCCTTTACTGATATTTAACCTTTTCGATAAATCTAATTGCGTAAGACGTTTTGATTTGCGAATCGCTTTCAATTTTTCGCCAAAGAAATCTAGAGTCATAACTTTTCACCTTCTCGCTTAAGAATATCAAAAGTTAGTAACAGTATTAACTGTACCAAATACATGTAATATTGATAAAAAAGAAGATTTATGCTAGTATTATCTATACAAAGTATTATCTAAACTAATAATTTTAAACTAGGAGAAGAAAACGATGGAAAAGCAGGAAAAGACTGAGGGGTCAGTAAGTGAAGAAAATATCCATATTGTAAAGGCAAAAAATATCTATACATCTATTCAAGAACATCTAAAACCTGAGTATCGCAAACAGTATAATGTACGACGATTTATAAGCTGTATTTTACTGTTCATAATTCTTCGATATTCTCAATCCACCAATAATGACAACTTAATCAGTATGAATAGCATCATACCATTTCTTTATTCCATTATTGCTTATGTTTTTTGGCATTATGCATTCTGGAGTTATCAAGGTGGTATAATAGACAATTTTTCAAAAAGCATTATCTATTTTGGCTCTATTTGGAGTTTAATGTGGAAAATTATTGTACAAAATATCATTATTCTCATTTGGATCGCTTTTATCGCACCATTTAGCGGAATCAAAACATGGAGAAAAGCATTAAAACATGGCAAAAGATTATTTGTTGATAAAAATAGAAATGACATATGGAAATAAGGAGAGAGAAATGAAAAAGAGAATAACTATTGGGATAATTAGTATATTAGGATTGATTGCATTTTCAGCATGTAGTTCCAATACTTTGAAGGGCGATTATACAACAGAGATAAATCTGCTATTCACAGAAACAACAAATACACTAACTTTTAAAGGGAACTCTGTTACAGAGAAACAAGATGGCGAGGTTACTAATGAAGGTACTTATAAGATTTCTGACAATCAACTTACAATAAAACTAGGTGAGTATAATTTAAGCGCTGAATTAT
>Ga0153941_1001084_pt1 | contig 11167 bp, 12 predicted proteins | sample TSNJ025MetaG_FD_104733 | JGI IMG/M metagenome (GOLD analysis project Ga0153941, IMG submission 104733) | Attine ant fungus gardens microbial communities from New Jersey, USA - TSNJ025 MetaG | ecosystem: Host-associated > Fungi > Mycelium > Unclassified | place: USA: New Jersey, Brendan T. Byrne...
AGAGTACTAGAGATTTGTAAAGCTCTTCTAGAGCTCAATATTACTATTCTATAGATATAATATGATTGGAATGGTATTTGGTGTAATATAATAGCATTAAGAGACTAAATTTAGGCATTTTTTCCTTTTACTCTCTTGAAAACATACTCAAGAACTATAATTAATTACTTAAATAGATATATCAACTTTCACCAACTTTACCACCACTGTTTCCTTTGCTGACTTCAGTACTGAAAACTAGAACATACTTGTCAGAGATGGTATTAACCCTGACTATATATCTTGGAATAAAACAAAGATATAGATGCTACAAAATATATATCAGGGTACTACTCTGACCCCCAAGAACTATGTTGATCAGGTGCTCAATAGAGCAATCAACCACTATAATGGTACCTTGACCACTGTATACAATAAAATTGCAACTTTGGAGGCAGAAGTTGCCTATCTTTGGAAAGAGCTAATAAGATTCCCTGAAGAAAACATTATCTCCAAAACCAAGGTGCCAGAGCCACCAACATTTGCAAGCTCTGAAAATAAGATGCATTTGCATTATTGGTTGAGCTAGATTGCTTTATACTATTTGGCATCTGGTATTATATCAGATGATCAGAAAATTATATATGCCCTTACCTGTTTATGTGCTCCCACCAGTACATATATAAAATCATATTATGACAAGGTTAAAACAGGATTGAGTATTGGTTCTTGGAATAACTTTGCCTAAGAACTCAAAAATATTTACAGACAATAAGATAGCAAAGAAGGAGCAAAGAAGGAATTAACAGTACTTTGGATTAACAAGGACCTAGCAAGAAAAAACTTTGTCAAGTACATAGAACAATACAGAATATTAGCAAGAATTGTTAACTATAGTAATAAAGTTCACATCAACAAGATGAAGAAAGTCATTCCCAACAAGCTATAGAACACACTCATTATCTATGAAATTACAAATCAATTTCCAAAAATATAGGATAACTATCTAAAATTGTTGATGCAAGCATATAAGGCCTTACATTTGGACAAGGTCTAGGGTGCAATATATGGTCTAGAGGCAATTGGAGAGAAAAATGAAGGAAGAAAGGATCTAGATATAATAGAAATAGATGAGATTTAGAAGAAGAAAGGGAGGAGCTTGTGATACTGTCAGATATGTGCTAGAAAAGGCTTTAAGAATAAGTTAAAGATGTACAATATAGTAGACTGTTATAATAAGCCCAGTAATGAGGACAAGCATTCTTATAAGATCTCTTTCTAGAAACTATTTCTACCAGATCCAAGCAAGAATAAAAATCAGTTGTTCAGAGCACAGTTAATGAAAATGTTGGAGGAAGACAGTAATGACCTAGATTTCCCTTCTGAGGACATCAAAATTAATAGCATATCAATTGAGGAAATCTCTGATCCTGTTCTTCCAAATAGAAAGAGAAAGAAGATATCCAAATTGGATTTTTTCTTAGAACTATAGAGTATAATGTTTGTGATCTATAGTTAGAAAAAAGTATACCCTCTATTAGCTTGCAAAAGTCAGAAGTGTAGTGACTTAGCCTGAGATGACTTAATCGCACTCCAAGTCCAAGTTAATAAGGAGAACTTGATGGAATTCCATTAAATTCTGTATACTACTTATACAGCTACTACATGGTCTGTGCACTACTTTCCCACACTCATTATGTGACATTATTATAGAACATAACAATGTGATATTCTGATATATAACTGTGATGTATGACATTTGTTATATAACACTTTTCTATACTTTCTCCTTGTATAGTAAATTTAAATAAGAGAAAAAAAAAGAAAAAAAAGAAATATAAATAATGACTTAGCCATTTTGCCAAGTCATAACATACCTTCTCTTCTTTGTATATTACACCATCAACTTCTCTCTATTCTTTGTCTCTCAACATTTTTATTCCTGCCTACTTTATTTCTTTGATAGTTTTTACTACTTTGTTGTCTTTTACTTTTGACTGTCTCACTTTTTCTAGTAGATCAACTTCTTTTATAATGATTTCTACTTCTCTATTTTTCTTACTACTAGCTACTTAGACTTTACCAATATCTCATTCTTATTGTTTCTTTTTACCTCTACTTTCTAGTCTAGTCTTCTACTTAGACTATCTGCCTTTCCCATCCTGCTTCTGTAAGGGCAACAACTAGCAATTAGCCAGAAGTCATACTAGAGAGCTAAATAAGGGTCCTAGAAGCTGGAGTGATATTTGAGTAAAGGTAAATTTACTGATACAAGTTCTTATATATACTACAAAGAATGGTCTATACACAGTTATATGAGCTACAGTCCAATAATAGCACTTCCTAATTTAGATAAATAGAATGATCAAGGTAATATACAGACTAAGAGGTAAGAGAATAAATGAATGGATATCAAAGGTAAGATAAGCTAGATAAATGCAAATCCAGTACTTAGCTAAGTTCTGTCCTAGGGTAATAGTCATTCCCTTATAGCTTTCTGGAACATATTTTAGTGTGGAGTCAAATCTTAACAAATATAGAGCCTATCTTGCTTGTCTTTTATTTAACTTTTATACCTTCATAAAGTATTTGAGATTTTTATGATCTGTCTAGATCTCAAATTTGGTAGTTGTCTCTTCTAGAAAGTGTCTCCATGCCTCTAAGCATCTGACTACTACTAGTATCTCCTTATTGTGTATTTTATAATTTTGTTCTGTATCACTTGACAGCTTGGAAATAAAAGCAACTGGTCTCTACAGTTTATTAGAGCATTTCATTGATAAAACTTCTCTAGTAGTGTAATTTGAAGCATCTGCTTCTACTCTGAATTCTTTGTCTAGATCTGGGGCTGCTAATACTGGTCTAGTGGTAAAAACTTATTTGAGCTCATCAAATATCTTTTGCTGTTCACTTCTCCACTGCTACTTTACATCTTTTCTTATCAATATATTCATTGGCCTAGCTACTCATGCAAAATCTTTAATAAATCTTCTGTAGTAATTTGTAAGGTCCAAGAACTTTCTGATATCTTTTATATTTTTTGGCTCTGGCCAACTTAGTACTCTATTTATCTTCTCTTTCTTCATTTCTATTCTGTTAGGTCCTATAACAATCCCTAGGAATCTAATTCTCCTTGTCTTCCATACACACTTTTCTGGCTTGATATACAAATCATTTTCTTCTAGCCTCCTTAATATTTCTTCTACAATCTCATTATGTTCTTTTTCTGTCTCCATTCTAACCAATACATCATCTATAAATGCTGCAACTTTTCCTTTGTTTATCAGGTCCCTCAAAATTTCATTTATTATTGCCTGGAATGTAACTGGTAAGTTTGTCATTCCAAAGAACATTACTATTGGTTCAAAGGAGCCCATATATGTTATAAATACTCCCTTTCACCCATTATTTTCCTTAATCTTTACATTATTGAACCCCTATTATAGATCCATCTTTGTAAATACTTTCTTACTCTCCATATTGTTAATTAAGTCTGTTATCAATGGTAATTGGTAGTTATTCTTAATAGTTTGTTTATTTAGACTATAGTAGTCCATAACCATCCTCTTGCTTCCATTCTTCTTGCTCATAAAGAATACTGGTGATGTCTGAGGGGATTTAGGTAGTCTGATATACCTCTTTTTTAATTGGTTGTCTACAAAATTCTAGACCTTCTCTCTTTTATTTTTGGATAGCAGATAAATTCTTTCTTTTTGTAGTTTGAATATCTCCTTGAGATCTATAGCATGATCCCAAATCTTTCTAGTTGACATCCTTTTTGGTTCTACCTTGCTAAATACCTTCTTCTACTTTAAAAACCTTTTAGAAGCTATCTTCTCAATTTTCTTATGATCTGCTTCAACTTTATCCTCTTTTTCCTAGTCTTCTTTATAATTTATTGCCTATCTTACAAACTTCTCTTCTTCTATAGTAGCTACTCTCTTTTTCTTTTCTGCTTTTCTATCTTCTTTTCTTTTTGTATTTCTTCTATACAATAACAGACACCTCATTATTTTAACCTTCTCTGTCTTCCAGTTTATTTCTAGATTGTGCACTTGCAACCATGGCATCTCTAATATTACCTCTATTCTTCCTAAATTACATATATTTATTCTCATTCTCTCTATATGATTCTTGTAGTATACATTCACTTTTACTTGATGTATAATTGCCCTTGTACTATTGTTTGTTCCATCTACATTTTTAACTACTACTGGTCTCTCTAATTTTTGCAGCTTGAAACCATGTCTTGCTGCTATTTTCCTATCCATAAATATTTCTATAGCACCACTATCCAAGAATGCTTCAACTGTTATGCCTTTGTGTGTATCTATCTTTTCTATTCCAATATTCAACTATACCTCCCTTAACATATCTTGAAGGTCCTCTTCACTTTTTTTTGTTTACCCCTCTCTTTTGCTACACTTTTTGGAGATTTTGTCTGCATGCTGCCTTACTATGCCTTTGCCTCTATAGGCCATGCTGCTATTCCCTAGTTCCACCATGGTTTCTTTTTTCCAGTCCTACACTTAGGACACAAAATCTTTTTCTACTCTTTCTGGCATATTTTCTCTTCTACAACTATGTTCTTTCTTTTATATTTTGTGCACTCAACTTTGCTTTTTTCTTCATTATTTCTCCACTTCCATGCTTCTAGACAGCTTTTACACTATATATTTCTTAGCTACTTTTCCAAGATAAATTCTTGTTTCTAGTTGGCTTTTATTCTGGTGCTCTTGTAATTACATCTACTACACTCCACATATATGACCACTTTCCATCTGGTCTTTCACCTCTTTTCTTCTATTGCTATACTTCTTAGGGATATATCTGTTATGAGATGATTTCCAAGAAGGAAACTATTTCTTGTGCATTTATCAACTTAATAGAAAACATCCAAGAATACAATGTGGGAAAGATATAAATAGCATAGGAAGGATTATGTAAGATATATATAGTTCTTAGTAAGAGTCATATAATTATGGGAGATAGGCACATAGACCATCTAATATTTATATAAGTATCTAGTAAAATCCAACAAAAAAGTCTATTAAGTTCTTTCTAAACAACTACCTTGGTTGAGCCTAAGTCTTCACAACCTCATGCTAACACAAGAACTCATTACCCATTGTTGACCCTGCATCTTGCAACCTCAATATCTTACTCTTTGTTTACTCTTTCATTGTCCTTGCTAATGAGCATAGCACTCAAAAGCTTTTTGGAAAGCAAGCTCTAGCTGTAAAGGAAACTTCACTGTTAGTTAGAAACAGTGGATAGATAGCCTGGACAAAACTCATGTCCCTGCCTGAGATCTAACCTTTATATTGAGTAGGTCTATATTTAGTCTTTCACTATCAGCTCTATGCTACTGGTCCATTGTGATCAGTCTATACAGGAGAACAATGGTAATCTCTTAAAGGCCCATCTAGCTTAGAGATTCCTTTTTTAGAGATAATATCATTTCACTCTTCTAGTCAATAGCTAGTCATAAGTTCAGACAAAGAAGACTGCTTGTCCTTATATGAGAAATCATCATTACCATTACTATTACTATTACTACCACTACCATACATATCTTGGTAATAGCAGCAACAACAACAGTAACCTACAAAGCAACCTACTACTTCTGCACCACAATCCACTTTTTCCACTTGAGAAAAGCAACTTCTCACCCTAATCACTGGCCTGCAGCAGCAGGTAGCCATCTTACTACAACAAAATGGAGGAGCTAGAGTAGAGGTAGCAAAGTCTCCTTTGTTTAGTAGAAAGATAGAGAAGATGAGCATGTTCATCAATGTAGCTTGTTTATACTTGAATATAAAAATGATGGGGGAATTGGAAGCAACAAAGATAATCTGGGTACTGTTTTATATACAGAAAGAGGTAGCAGAGGCATAGAAAGATAATCTGTTAGATAAATTATCAAAAAGAGAATTGAAAGTGGAAACAATAGAAGAACTATTTGGTAAAATAAGAAATGAGTTTGGGAAAATAGTAGAAGAGAAGCAAAAAATAGAACAGCTGAGGACAATTGTGCAAGGGAGAAGGACCTATAATGAGTACATCCAGAAATTCAAGAAAGTGGTACAAGAAAGTGGTTATGAGAGATAACCCCTTATTGAAGAGTTTAAATAGGGGCTAAGTGGGGCACTTAGGAGAAAGCTAGCAGAGATAGAAAGCTTTCCTAGCACAATAGAAGAATAGCAAAAAAGAGCAATAAGGTTAGATAGAAACCAAAAGCAGAGTAGAATAGAAGAAAGAATGTTGGAAAGGAATGCAGTATGTCCACAGAGAAATATACAGTCTAGAGGAGGCTTTGGAGGAGAATTATATAGAGAAAGAGGAAATTAGATCATGTGAAAGGCAGGAGATCAGAACTTTAGAGAAGAAATACAGAACAACCAAGAGAAACAGGAGCTAGAAAGAGACCTCAATGTAATGGTTATTGATAGAGGAAAAAGAGGAGATAGAACATACTATGTACGTGAAAAGTAGGGCTATATAGCCAAAAACTGTTGGCAAAGAAAGGAGAAAGAGGGAAGAATAGTAGAAATGCCACAAGAGTTGGTAAAAGACAATAGAGAACAGTGAACTCCCAGTTGGCCTTCTCAAATATATACAGTATATTGTATCTAGAAAAGCTGGGAAATAAAGTTTCTTGTCAAGGCAACACTGAGGGAGTAAGAGATATGCAGTGCACTTCAGTCACTAAGAGAAGTGTAGATGAAAGTAGGATTGGAAAAGCTGGAGAATTATAAAGGGATAGTAGTAAAAGCACTGTTGAATAGTGGAGCAATAGGCCTATTCATGAACATGAAGTTTGCAAAAGAGAAAGGATTTAAGTTAAAAAGATTAAAAAATCCTCTACTAGTATAAAACATAGATAGGACTGTAAATGTGAGGGAAGTAATCACTCATTAGGTGGAGTACAATATGTTCTTCAAGGAACATATTGAGAGGGCACAAATAGATATATACAATCTAGGAAAAATAGAAATAATATTGGGTATGCCATAGTTAGCTGCCCATAATATAGAAATCAACTGGAAAAAAGGAGAGGTAAAAATAATATAGTATTTACCAATATGTAAAAAGAAAAAGCAAAAAATACAAGAAAAGAGACAGGTGAGAAAGATAGAGAAAGAAAAGATAATAGAGGAATTAGTACCTAGAAGATTCTGGAAGTGGAAGAAAGTATTTGGGAAGAAAGAATTGGAAAGAATGCCCACTAGGAAGCTATGAGACCATGTGATAGAGTTGAAAGAGGAATTTGTGCCAAAAAAGAAGAAAGTGTATTTGCTGTCAAGAGAGGAAAAAGAGGAGATACAAGTATTTATGGAGGATCAACTGTGAAAGGAATACATTTGACCATCAAAATCACCACAGACCTCACCAGTCCATTTTGTAGCAAAGAAAGATGGCAAGAGGAGAATGGTACAAAACTATTGTCATGTAAACCAGTAAATAATAAAGAATGGATACTCCTTACCTCTAATTGCAGATATCCTGGATGGAGTAGCAAAGAAAAAGATGTTCACGAAACTTGATCTTAGATGGGGATACAACAATATAAGGATCAAGAAAGGCAATAAGTAGAAAACAACATTTACAATATACATTGGAGCATATGAACCAATAGTCATGTACTTTGGACTGACAAATTTCCTAGCCACTTTTCAAACCATGATGAACAATCTATTCTAAGATATGATTAATCAAGGAAATATAGCAACATTCATTGATGACATAATAGTTGCTACAGACACCAAGAAAGGGCATAACAAATTGGTTGAGGAAATGTTGAAAAGACTAGAGGAGAATGATTTGTTCATTAAGCCAGAAAAATATTAGTGGAAAGTTAAAGAGATAGAATTCCTGGGTGTAGTAATTGGATCTCAAGGGGTGGAAATACAAAAGAAGAAAGTAAATGGAGTCCTGAGCTGGCCAGTACCAAAGAATATAAAAAAAGTATAAAAGTTCCTAGGACTTGCCAATTACTATAGATAATTTATCAAGGACTTTGCTAGAATTGCAGCTCCATTACATTTACTAGTCAGAAAAGAAGAAAAGTAGAGATGGGAAGAGGAGCAGGAGGAGATGTTCAAACAACTGAAGAAAGTATTCACAACTGAACCAGTCTTAGCTATCCCCAATTTAGACAAGAAAATGAGAATAGAGGTAGATACCTCAGACTATGCAACAGGGGGAGTACTGTTGGTAAAGTGTAGGAATGAAAAATAGAGGCCAGTTGCCTTTATTTCAAAATTACTAAACATAACTGGGCAAAATTATAAAATCTATGACAAAGAGATGCTAGCAGTAATTCAATGCTTAGAAGCATGAAGACACTAACTGGAGGGAGCAAAAGTAAAGTTCAAAATCTAAACAGATCACAAAAACCTCTAGTACTTTATGACTAGCCAGAAGTTAAATTGAAGACAAGCCAGATGAATATTATATCTATTATGATTTGACTTTATCTTAAAACTTGTCCTGGGAAAGAGCATGGGAAAAGCAGATGGATTAAGCAGGAGACTGGATTGGCAAGAAGGGGTAGAGAATGATAATAAGGACCAAATGCTTATTATGACATAGCCAAACAGCTAAGTTATTATTTATATTTCCTTTCTTTTTCTTTTTCTTTTCATTTAATTAGGAAATCAACAGACCTGAGAGGGAATGACTCAAAAGAGATATGTGGGACTTTATAAATAGAAGTAAATATAGAGTGCGTATAAGTAGTATATAGCAATTGAATGGGAACTCTATTAAGTTCTCCTTGTTAACTTAGACTTGGAGAGTGATTAAGTTATCTCAGACTAAGTTACTATACTAAAACTCGATTCTACATCCAGAGTACTATCTGTCTTGGACCTTGCTCATCTTTACTCTCATAATCTCATTGACTCTCAACCAATGGTCACTACAATCACTAGTCACCTCTATATATAGCCAGGTCCTTGGCTTAAGAGGACTTTGCAGTCAGTTAGGGACTGCAGGTGGAAGTGTGGTGCCAAGCTTGGGTATTACTACTAAGACCTGACCTTACAATCAAGTGGGCTGTATAGTTACTTGTACTGCTTTCTTAGTATAAACTTTGTGCTACAGATACATTGTTATCTGTCTATGCAGAGGAGTGATAATTACTCTTTAGGAGGTTGTCTAGATTAGAGATCCCATCTATTGGATGATAGTCTAACCATACTATTAGGGCAGTAGTTAGTAGGGCAGTAGAACTCTAGCTGGATAAAGATCTTGCACTCCAGTAGACATAGTATAGCTAGTGAGATTAATCCTTTATTTTATACCAGTGAGGTGTCAATACAATGTCTTAATCCCAATATAACTCTCTCATGAGCAGTCTGCTCAACCAAAAGTATGCCCTTGCTAAACTAAGAGCAGAACTAGAAGGAAGAAGAGGGAAAATGTGTTGATACTATAAAAGGTTTGGGTATTTAGCCTGTAACTGTAGAAATAGGAAGGAGAAGATGAAGAGGAAACTAATTCCCCAGAATAAATTTGAGACGATAGCAAGTAGGGTGATGCAATGTAGAGTAAGGGAAGAAGTGAAAGTAAGAAGACAAAAGATGGTAGAAAAAGAGAAAGTGAGATGTTTTAGATACTAGAGAGTAAGACATTATAAATGGAAATGTCCTAACATAGAAGTAGAAAGGAGACAATAAGAGAAAAAAGCAGTGCATATGGTGAAGCCACAAAAGGCATAGCAGGAAGAAAAAAGGCTAGTGTGTCCTTTATAGGAAAAGGCATAGGAGTACAGTGGTATGCAGAGTATACCCCCAAGAGGTACAGCATTAGAAGAGAAAGGTTGGAAGACAAGGTAGAAGATGGTAACATTTGTAAAGTATAGTAGGTGCAACTATAAAGGCACCAAGACAGAAAAGAACCAAGAATAGGATTTTGTCTCTGGAGAGAAGCTAAAGAATATATGGTGTGAAAATTGTTTAGAGATATGGAAATGGAGGAATAATGAAACAGGGAGTAGGGTTAAATGTACAAAGTCTGGAAAAAAAGACACAATAGTAGGGAAGAAAATATTAGAAGAGAAAAGAAAGAATATCTGGTATCCAAAGTGTAGGACAGGAAAGAAGTAACCATAGTGGAACTAGGGGATGGTAGCATACCCTGAACAGGAAAAAGTACAGTAGGGTAGCATATAGGCAAAGGCTCTGAAAAGCACAGCAAGAGAAGGGGGTGAGCAAAGAGAGGTAAGGAGAATATTTAAGATACTAAGAGAGGTATAGCTGAATATCAGAATAGAAAAGGTAGACACATATGAAGGTGTGATAGTAAAGGCACTTTTAGATAGCGATGCTACAGGAATGTTTATGGACAGAAAGATAGTGGCCAAACATAGATTTAGACTGCAAAAGCTAAAGAGGCTGGTGACTATTAGGAACATGAATAGGATGAACAATAGTGCAGAGGCAATTATACATCAAGTAGGAGTAAATGTATATTATAAAAGTCATATGGAAAGGATGAGGATGTCATGACTTGGCAAAACAACTAAGTTATTATTTCTTTTCTTTTCCTTTCTTTTCCTTTCTGGACTTACTACACAAGAATGGAGCACGAGAAAGTATCATGTGACTAAGCATCACAAGAGTCACAGGGTTATGAGTCACAGTCAGGTGACAGCACATGACTAAGTCATATGGGAACTGTGGGGAGAAAGTGCATAGACTATATAGTAGTTGTATAAGTAGTGTAGAAAATTTAACGGGAACTCCATCGAGTTCTTCTTGTCAACTCAGACTAGGAGTAGACCTAAGTTGTCACAGTCTAAGGCCTTACACCAGAACTCAATATCTACTTCTTGAGCACTGTCTATCTTGGACCTTGCTTACTCTTACTCTCACATAAATCAACCCTTGGCCAGTGGTTATTACGATTACTAGCCACCTCCATATACAGCCAGGCCCTTGGCTTAAGGGGACTTTGTAGTCAGTTAGGGACTGTAGGTGGAGACGTGGTACCAAACCCAGGCATTGTGTTTTAGACCTGACCTTGCAACTGGGTAGTGTTATTAGTTACTGTTTTCTTAGTAGAAATCTTGTGCTGTGCTCTATTGTGAGTGGTATATGCAAAGGAGTGACAGTTACTTCTAGAAGGCCATCTAGAGTAGGGATCCTCTCCTTGAGGTGATAGTCTAACCCTATTATTAAGG
>Ga0153941_1001087_pt1 | contig 11135 bp, 11 predicted proteins | sample TSNJ025MetaG_FD_104733 | JGI IMG/M metagenome (GOLD analysis project Ga0153941, IMG submission 104733) | Attine ant fungus gardens microbial communities from New Jersey, USA - TSNJ025 MetaG | ecosystem: Host-associated > Fungi > Mycelium > Unclassified | place: USA: New Jersey, Brendan T. Byrne...
GACTAATCTCATTTTCGAATAACGGCATTAACGGTTTCCTGTCAAACTCTGTCAGCTGTTCGCTTTGTAACAGGAACTGCAGCCGTATTGCCTCCTCCTGAATGATACGCCCCATTTTCTTTACGGCGCTTTCAAATGTCGGAGCGTCCACGCTCTTAAGACTGATAAAGATAACAGGGAACTGTCCCATATATTGATCACAAAGGGATTTTTCCCCTGCAATTTTCAGTCCTTCAAATAATGATCCATCCCTTCCAATTTCAAAAAAACTCCTTAGCATGCTCATATTCAAAGTTTTTCCAAAACGACGGGGGCGGGTAAAGAGATTCACTTTACCCCAGCTATGCAGCAGTTCCTTAACAAGGCCAGTCTTATCAATATAGTAAAAGTCTTCTGTACGGATTTCATTAAAATTTTCAATACCGATCGGCAGCTTTTTCTTATCCTGAACCATTCCCACGCACCTCCAAAACCATACACGGCTTAATCTAATATGCTATCATCTTACCATAAAGCTCTCGCATTAATCAAGCAGTGGAGGCAGAAAGGCAGAAAGAATGACCAAGCGTTGTATTTCGTATTTCATATTTGTTTCTTTTATTATCACCCTTCCCATTTTGAAGCAGCGTTATCGCTATGTGTACGGGATAACATTGTATACTCAGTATAACAAGCCGCAGCCGGTGCTGTAAGGCAATAGCGTTTACTAATAATATAGATGATTAAAAAATAGCAAAAATATAAACCAGCAAAACAAGCGCCAAATCCTCCAACAGCCTTAATCAAAAAATTATTCAAAATGACAGGTAATAGCATATTCAATTTATGGTTTATAAACGGCATGCCGATCAATAGCAAGGCAAAACACAACAATGTTGGCATAGAAAGTTTTAAAAATATTTGCATTTTAATCAGAGACTTTATTTGTGCCTGATTTTTTCCCATATAATATAATACTCGTATACTATTTTCCTGCCGTTTCAGCTCCACAATTTGCTGTAAAGAAAGAATGGAAAAATAGATGGTAATAAAGATGATACACATACTAATCTGTAAAAAACCCATCCACTGTTGGCTTTCCGTATCAAATATCGCTATTTCCGGATTAAGCAGGAGCGTTCCGAACACAAAGGCCATTGCCGAAAAAAGCAGGCAGATACAGAAAACTGCACTCATTAAAGCGCTCGTTTTTGTTCCTGATGTCATTTCGGCAATGTGATACAGGCGATTATCCTGATATAAGCTCTTCGATTGTGAGATCCGCTTTGCCGAAAAGGAAGCATAAATCCATTTATAGAACGCAAATATACAACATAACAGAGGTATTGAAATAAAGGAAACAATCGGATATACCATGTCTTCAGGAAAGAACACAATCCCACATAACAGGAGAAGCAGAACGGAAAAACTGATAGCAAACAAACTTCCCCAAAAGCTTTTTTTCTGCTCTCGCAATGGCTGATTACGACGTTTCTCATTCATCAGCTCATTAATCTGCAGCTTGTTTACTTTTTGTCTCATGAGAAAAGCAGAAAGGATTTCTACAATTACAAAAAAGAAAAATGTTTGCAGAATACTTTTCGCTATAGGAAGTAAATGGATTCCCGTACCTTGAAGCACATGGGAAAAGACTACAATATAAATACCCGTCCCGATCAGGATGCCTGCAAAAAAGCATACAAGCCCAATGAAACAAAACTCCAGTAAAAACATTTGCATCAACTTGCTTTTTTCCATGCCAAGCAGTAGATAAGTCGCAAACTCCTTTGCCCTTTGTTTCAGCATAAAAATATTGATGTAGTTTACCAATGCAGCCATGATCAGAACAATAAGCAACGGGAGCGATGCTGTTTGAAATCCTGCCTGCATTTCCCCAAAGACTGCAACACAATTTGATATACACATGATGACAATCAGAATTGTCATGGTGGTAATGTAAAGCAGATAATCAATAATAGAACGTTTGGCATTGCGGAAAGCTAATTTATAATACATAGCTGCCTCCTCCTGCAAGCCTTGCCATAACCTCAAGAATATCGGCAAAAAAAGCTTGTTTACTCTCCTGCTCTCTCTCCAAAACAGCCTTGATTTCTCCATCCTGCATGAACAGTATCCTGTCACAATAGCTTGCTGAAAGCGCATCATGTGTAACCATTAAAATCGTGGCGCCATAATCCCGGCGGAACATGACCAGCGTTTCCAGCAGCTGCCTGGCGGAATGGCTGTCCAATGCCCCTGTAGGTTCGTCTGCAAGGATAAGACTGGGATTCACTGCAATTGCCCTTGCGCAGGCACAACGCTGGCGCTGTCCTCCCGATACCTCATAAGGAAATTTGCTCAATGCATGGGTTATTTCAAGTTTTTCAGCCAAATCATAAATGATTTGCTTTATACTTTCCTTTGGAAATTGTTTGACCGTCAACGCCAAAGCAATATTTTCATAAATCGTCAAAGTATCAAGTAAATTATATTCTTGAAAAATAAACCCTAAATGTTTTCTGCGAAAAGCGGCCAAATCGTTTTCTGATACTTCTGCAATATTCTGACCGTCAATTTCAATTGTGCCATCGGTTGCCCTGTCTATGGTTGCAATCATATTCAACAATGTAGTTTTGCCGGAACCGGATGCTCCCATAATACCCACAAAGCTGCCCTTCGATACCTGGAAACTGACATTATTCACAGCCAGGGTGGAAGTGTTTTCCGTTTTATATATTTTCTTAATATTTTGCAGCTTTAAAACAATGTTTTCATTGTCAGAGCCTGCCCGAAGTTCCCATTGATCTTTTCCCAACCAGGTTGTAATCACTTCAAAAAGCACTTGATTTGACTGTTCCTTCAAATTCTCGTCCGCTATAAAGTCACCTGACAGCAATTCGTTTAAGGTGATTTCAAGTAAGTCACACAGCGGCATAAACAGAGACAAATCGGGCATAGATTTTCCAGTCTCCCATTTTGATACGGCTTTATCTGTAATTCCACATTTATCGGCTAACTGGCTTTGGGTGAGTCCTTTGGCCTTGCGGCGCGCAGCAATAAAGCTGCCAATTTTTATCTGGTCCATTTGATGAACACCTCCTGTCAGCTTTATTCTATATTAATATGAAAAAAATTACACCTACCAACGGTAGAGTTAATAAAAATCTTTATCTTTTCATAAGGCGAGGGTAGCAGATGCCTCACCAGCTTTATCTGTAATTCCATAATCATGTTATCTTTTTAATTTATAATTCAATATACCAGATGCTTATTTGGTACAAGTCTATCAATTTGCAATTAGCAGCAAAGTAATAAGTGCTAAGGCACAAACCGTTAAAATCAAGGCCACTGTATTAATGATTTTTATAGTCTTGTTTTTAAATATTTTCAATAATACCGCATAAATAAATATACCTATTATTCCTCCCAGTGTATTACCGAGCAAATCTGTAATATCTGTTCTTCCAATGGCAAAAATAAATTGCAATACTTCAAAAGTTAAGGATACACTAATAATCGGGAGTACTTTCTGTATAAAAGACCATTTATTTTTTAGCATATTAATATATATACCAAAAGGTATAAAGACAATTACATTGTCAAAAATTTCGTTTAAACTGACAATTCCGTTAATAATGACAGACCCTTGCAATGGAATCAGATTAATCGATCTGGCTCTATCTATTTCCGCAAAAGAAAATTGTAATTTTAAAAGAATTATCCATATTAATGCTAACACATAAATCATGAATAATACTATGGTAAGTGTGTTTTTCTTCTCTTTACTCATTCTAATTTCTCTCCTTATTTGAATTCCGCCAATATAGTGCAAAATATAAACTTATGCTATTTTGTTTCACAAACGACCAAGGGCGTGGTCATTTCTGAAACAAAAGCACAACTAATTATTAAGCAAATCCTAAGGCGAATATTATTCATTTGCGGTGGGGTGGACAAACTCCCATGCCGCCTGTGCCAATGCAATAGCGTCGCTGCCACCGTACCGATTATCCTTTGGAATATCCTCAATATGTAAATCAAACAATGTAGCAGCAAACACACATGCTGTCATAAAAGCCCCTGCGTTATTTGCGTGAGGGCCGCGGGGGTCAAATCTGGTGTACAATGAAATCTCCGGAATTGTCTCATACGCATGAATCCAAGCGTCAGCCGCGTTTACCAAAATGGCATCGTTTTCCTCAGCCGCACGTTTGTATACTTCGGTAGAAAATTTTAGACTTTCTTCATCGGGTTGGCCGTCAGTAGTTGCCCATGCGGAGTTATACAACACAGGTATGGTACCGCTTTCTCTTGCTGCATTGCTAAGGGTTTTGATTTCGTCAAGCAATCCCTCTACATCGTTAAATGACTTTCTGGTTTGGTCTTGAAGAACAACATAATCAAATCTTCCACTCTGCATTTCACTGATCGCATCTTCTCTTAATTCACTTAGCGTTCCACCGCGATTTCCGTGTCTCGATATATCCTTGTATATAATATCAACACCATACATTTTAGCGATTGCTTGCAACTGTCCCGGGACATCCCCAACAAACACTTGACTGCTGCCTATGAACAGAATTGCTATAGCGTTCTCTGGTCCTGCCATGTCTTCGGTTTTGCGAAGTATAATGATATCCGTAAAAACGGCATAAACAGCAGCCAATATTAAGATAACAACCAATATAACAGCCAATATCATTGTCCGCTTCGGTGTTTTTTTCTTCATCTTAGTTTGTGATTTCAAAATTATCCCCCCTCTTCTTCGCTTATTCTGCTTATCATAATTACCTCCCCCTCTATTTGTTAATAAAAGGATATTATTATGAGCGGCTTAAGACAGTGACAAGAACAGTTTGCATATATGTTCTTAAAAACACCGATGTAAATTGAGCTAAGACAAATCATAGCTGTTAAAATATAGGTAGCTGTTATGATAATCTTAGAGCTTCTTTTATATTGTATGATAGCATCCAGCCTATCCTTAATTAGTTTCACGTCTTCACATAACATTAACGAAATGGTTGTATGCTGCCTGTATTCTCCGTTAATCTCTAAAGAACTAATCAATGCCGATCCATAGGCCTTCTTGCTGCGATTATCTAACTTTTTAATAACCGTTTCATCACAAGAAAATTCACAAATTTGATTGACGGTATCTCTAATCAGAAAAATAATCGGATTAAAAAAGTGTATACATAAAGTTATCTGAATCAGCCATTTATAGAGAAAATCCTTTCTCTTATGGTGTGTTAACTCATGCAGAAGAACATATTTCAATCCCTCTGGCTTTTGAAGCATTGCTTCTGGCAATACAATGTATGGATTAAAAAAGCCAATCAGCATAGGACTATTTATCATTTTATATGAATAAAGCCCGATTTTTCTTTTAATACCCTTTTCGCTGCATACTTCGCTATAAATTCCTGTAATACTTACATCTGTTACTAATTTCCGATTTGCTTTTATGAAACAAACATAAATTTGATAACTTATTATCTTTTTTAGCAATAATATTACGGCAATACTCAGCCATGCAATTCCTATGTATTTTAAAATAATACCAACGGTTCCGGTCATTGAAGCATTCATTATCCAGTTGTTGTTTTCCATTACTTTATATAGACCGCTCATTAGACTGATTTTAGGCTTATATGGGATTAGCAGTCTTAAAATAACCGCCAGCCAAATATAATATTGCCATGTTTTTGATAGTTTTAATTTTATAAACGGTCTTACGGCAAATAAAATAAGCGCAATAACAGAGCCAGAAAAAGACAGCAGTAATGTATTTATAAAGATATTAGTTATCATTGCTTTCACCTTCCCAATGCTTCCGCAAGTATTCTATTTCACATGCCTTAATTTTCTTGTTTTCATACAGCATGGATACAAGCTGACTTGCATCGCCGCCAAACATTTTATCAATGAAACCCTGCGTCTGTTCCAGCGTGTATTCCTGCTCGGATATAGTTGGCGAATAACAGGAAATATTTTTTTGCTTTTCCTGCGATAAAAATCCCTTTTCAACGAGCCGGCTTATCAGCGTGTATATCGTGGTTTCTTTCCAGCTCATCAAAACCTTTAGTTCTCTCACAATATCCGAGCTTGTTATCGGAGTGTTGTTTTTCCAGACTACTTTCATGATTTCAAGCTCTGTATCCGCAATTCTGCTATCCTTGCTCATAATTATCCTCCACTCTGCAATTATAGACTCCATAAATTGCCCTTGATTAAAATTTCACCTCACGGTGAATGGAATTACATAATTTTTCCAGTCAAATAAATGCATGTTAAATATACACAGTTCCTTATACTCCAACTATCCTTATATCTCAAATACTGTACCTGTTGAAAGATAATTGACTTTCTCTCCCATAACATCTTTGAGGATGTCATATGCTTTTTTTCCAGTGCAATGGCAGGTATAAAAATTGGCATGGCTTTTCTGTAATATACTGCCTACTTCCCTAATCATTTCTTTACTTTCTTGTTTATTTGAAATAGGATTGTATAAGTGAAAACCGGAAATAACATGAGTGAGTTCTTTATCTAAAATAAATTCCGCTTTCTTTTGAATATTGATAATTCCATTATGGGCGCACCCTGCGAACAAGACAATATTATTCTTCTCATTAATTATCAAGTTTTGTTCATGTTTAAAATCATCAAGTACGTACTTTCCATTTTTTTTAGCAAACAGAGCATTATTTGAAGTGGAGTAACATTCCCTGTTGGTAACGTCTGAAAATAAAAACAATTCATCATCAATAGTAAGTTTGTTCTTATTAAATATTATTCTGTTATTTTCTTTGAGCGAAGCATCAAGTCCTGCATAAAACGGAACGCCTAATACTTTCGCATAATATTTTTCAAAAGCTGTATCTTGAACATATATTTTCGCTATATTATTTTTATCTAAAAATAACTTTAATGCTCCACCATGGTCTGTGTGGCCATGGGAAATAATAACGGTATCTATAGCACCTATATCTATATCCAATAGCTTTGCATTTTCAAAAAATAATCTATCTGACCCCAAATCAAACAATATTTTATGGTTAGCGGTTTCTATATATAAACAAAGACCATGCTTTGATTTATATTCCGATGATACAGTGGTATTTTCCACTAATACAGTTATTTTCATGCCTACCTCCAAACAAAGATAATATAAATTAAACATCCCACTCGGTCTGCTGTAAAGCGCTATGGTGCCATCACCGAAAGAATCTAACATCTTTAAAAAGCCCAAAATGTCCGGTGAAAATATATTCAACATCATCTATATCAAGTACATTTTCTCGACTTAATACTTGCAATTCTCCATCTTGTGCGTTATTCAGAGTAACAAACAAATCACCAACAAACAGGTATCTGCCATCAACCAAAAAAGATACTGAATCACTTGTGTGTCCCGGCGAATAGATACACTGAATTGTTCGACCATATAATTCTACGCTTTCGCCGTCGACCATTATTATATGTGGTATATCTGGAATGTCAAAAACGAGGGGAGAAAATCTCGAAACTGTCGCATACTGAAATTCGGTATCTCCTGTATACATGGTTGCTTCATCAAATAGATGCAACGAACCGACATGGTCATAGTGGGAATGCGTGATAAACACCGCTATAACATCATCAGCCGATATGCCCAATTTTTGCAGTTCGTTTTCGGTTTGTGTTCTATCAGAACCAGTATCAATCGCAATATATTTTTCGCCAACTTGCAAAAGAAAGAAATTTACCATCGGTATACCAGCCCTGTCATTCTTGACAGCATATATGGCGGACATAATCTCTCCTGTTGGATGCAGATAGCTCGAATATGCAAAAGCGGCCGTAGCTGCTAACGCTAAAATTAACGATAAAACAACGAGTAATACTTTTTTCTGTATCGGCAGTTTTTTTCTTAATTTAGATTGTGAGTTTCTATGTTCTACCTTTGTCATTTTCAAAATTCTTCAACGAGACGGCTTATCAGTGTGTATATCTTGGTTTCTTTCCAGCCCATCAAAACCTTTAGTTCTTTCACAATATCCGAGCTTGTTATCGGAGTGCTGTTTTTCCAAACTACTTTCATGATTTCAAGCTCTGTATCCGCAATTCTGCTATCCTTTCTCATAATTATCCTCCACTCTACAATTATAGTGTATTCTTATACTCTACAACAATAGAGTGAAAATGTCAAGGATTTGCTATTTTACATTTCTATCACAATTTATTCAGAGAAAACTACGTAATTGTAATCGGGCGGGGAGCGGTATGGCGGCAACTTCCTATTACTTGTCTTACTTTTTCATAAGTTTAAGATTTCCTTTATCCATACCCCATATGTCGCTTTTGAGCCGTTCTACCACATTTCTCTTATGGGATTGTATTTTTTCTCATGCCCTATGGTGGTATGTTCCCCATGCCCGCAAAATCTTGTTTAATCAAAGCAATATCAAAATCGTTCTGAGTGACGACCCTAAGACTGCCGAGAGCTACAAAGACTTGGAAGGTGAGCCAACCGCGCTGTTCCTTCTCATGGATAAGCTCAATATACCCGAGTCCTTGCAAATGCAAAACTTCATCGCTGTTTGGTCTGTTGTCCACGGTCTTGCTGGTATTGTGACGATGAAAGGCGTTGAGTTTGATGGAGATTGGAACACCATGATTGAAAAAATTTTAACAGATAATTTAGCCTTGCGTAAATAGCGATAAGTCTTTGATGATAATCCTCCCTACTTTACCGGCCCGTACCAACCGGAGCGACGCTTCCCCAACTATTGCCTGTTCGTTGGTGTCCGCAAGAAGCGGAAAAGTATCATTATGGCCCCCACACCTTTTGTCTGCCAAATCCCCGAAGGGAGAGAGCGCTCCGGCTCGTCAGGCTTTCTATGCGGTGAAGCAATAACCGATACCACGCACCGTTCTTATATAGTCAGGCTGTTCCAGGTAGATTTGCAGCTTGCCGCGAAGCCTGCTGATTTGGTTCCTCAGACTTTCCCTTGAGTTGTCTTCACCATCAGTACATTTATCACTGTCATACAGCATCCTCCTTTACATATTGCCGCAAAAGACAAAACGCCGCCCCACGTTTTATCACGTGGTGGCGGTGTTTTTACCTTGCTCTGCTATGTCTTAAAAATCTTTACGCTTTCCTCGCACCGTTAACCGCCAGCTTGCTGTTTGCTAGAAGTAGAACCACTTGCCGCCGATGGTCTGCCAGCCAGTAACCTGTTTCCCGGTGGTGGGGCTGTAATACATCCATTCGCCGGATGATAGTCGAACCTTCCGCTCGCGCGGCCTTGCCTTTCGGGTCGAACACATCACCCTTTTTTGCCCTGTCTGTCCATAAGGATTCTTCACAGGCGGTTCAGCCTTGCTTTACCAATACGGTTAGCTACCCTTAAAAGCTGAAAATGGTAAAGTCGTAGGTATATCTGTAGAATATGAAATTGAGATAGCCCTTAAAATAAACGAGCCTTTTGTTGAAGTCGATGCCGACCTCAGCGTTGACGCCAACTCCAACGACAGTCGCATCAATCGTGAACTTAGGATTGTTAATATCCAGCCTTCCATCTACGATATTGATTCCGCAAACGGCTACCTTGAGGTACGCATAGCTCTTGGTAATGTCCGTTATATCAAGGTGGAAATCCACATCCCAACTGACATAACCATATGATCCACTTTGTTTCAGCGGCGCAGATAGTAAGTCTTTTTCAATGGCCTGTAATTGCTCGTTGGTCAAGGGCAAAGCCGCGTTAGCCGCATCCAATCGTTCAAATTTAACACTCATTGTTTTTCTCCTTTCGTATGTCCGGCTCAATTTCCATAGCCGTCAAATAAGATGTACATAACACGTTTCCAGTCACGCGGGCAACCCATGCCAAAGGCCCTAAGTCTCCGAACGCATGGCCGTGTTATACTATTCCTGTGCTACGGGTAATTCAATAGCCCAATGGAACCACCCCCTTTATCGTCGAACAAGTATTTGTTGCCGCTAGTGGGGTAACCCACCGGATATCACGATTCACCCTCCAAACCACCGCCTTCAGCGTCGGTATCGTCCTCATCCTCACTTTCGTTATCCGGCTTCGGCGGCTCAGAGGTGGGGTCATTCGGTACTATAGCATCGCCGCCTGTGTCGCTGTCCTGCTGTTGTTCTTCCTCGCCCTCCGGCATTTCTGTGGGTGATATTTCCGCTTGCGATTCTTCCACGAGAGTGAACACGGCGGTCAGCGTCACATCCCCGGTGATCACAAAGCTGTATTTCATATCCGTACTCACGGATTCGCCGTTTTCGTCCTGCCACTCCACGAACACATAACCCGCATCCGGCGTGGCGGTGATTGTAACCTCCGCGCCTATGAGGAGGGTATCGCCGTACTCGCCGTCATGACTTGCCGCGCCGTTCCCCGATGTGCCGAGGGTAAGGGTGGCGGTTTGCGGCAGGAGCATCCTTGTGGCGTTCATACCAAGGCTTGATATCGAAATCTTATGACTGTCGTTCAGATAGGGAAGGTAACCGCTCTCCCAATGCCATGCGTTGGTGAAATTCCAGGTGAGCGGCGTTGTACTCCACCAGCTTTGGTCGCTTATGGCGGTGGAACCAACGCCCGTACCGTTATTGCCGCCATCGCTAACTATATTATTGACCACCGTCATCGCGCTGTTGGCGTAGTTGTTGGTGAGTGTGCCGTTGCTGCTTCCCGCCACACGCCCGGTGTAGATTGCGCTTCCCGAAGCCTGCACGCTGGTATTCAGCGCAACGCAGTTTCTGAAGTTGCCGGTGTTATCCCCTGCTACGCCGCCCGCGTAGGCGTTGCTGCTTGCTGTCGCCATCACATCGCTCGTGGTGTAGCAGTTGACGTAGTTGTCGACGCCGGTGGTGCTGGAGTTTCCTCCAGAGATGCCGCCTGCGTAGGCGTTACCGCTTGTTGATGTCGCCGTCACAATGCCCGTGGCGGAGCAGTTATTGACGATGCTGTTGTTGGTACGCCCTGCAATCCCGCCCGCAAAGGCGTTACTGCTGCTTGTTGCTGTCGCAATGCCCGTGGCGGAGCAGTATTGGACGATGCGGCCGCTGCCGCTACCGCTTTCGTTCCACCCCACAATGCCGCCCGCATAAGCAGAGCCGCTTGTTGATGTCGCCGTCACAGTGC
>Ga0153941_1001089_pt1 | contig 11124 bp, 5 predicted proteins | sample TSNJ025MetaG_FD_104733 | JGI IMG/M metagenome (GOLD analysis project Ga0153941, IMG submission 104733) | Attine ant fungus gardens microbial communities from New Jersey, USA - TSNJ025 MetaG | ecosystem: Host-associated > Fungi > Mycelium > Unclassified | place: USA: New Jersey, Brendan T. Byrne...
AGGTAGCGGATGCGGATGAAAATACCTGTAAATGCTCCATTCGCATATCCTGGTCTCCGTTTATAAAATGGAACAATACGGAACCCGTGGATGACGAAGCTGCTTTCGTATTGATGTTATCCGGATGGCTCAAAATTCAGAGCGAATATTGTTCCCACATAAAACCTGATAATAAAGGAAAATCACCCCGGGAGTTGTTATCTGAATTGTTCGGGACGTCGGTATTTTCAGAGGTCGAGCTGAAAGTGATAACCGATAACACTATCTTTCAAAATCTGGAATATGCACTGATCATTGATCACGATAATGAAAAGCGAAGACAAAAAGAACTCAAAAGTATGAAAAAAGTAAACGGTATAATCATCAAATGTAAAACTGGGGACATCCTGTACTTTGGAAAGACAAAACAATTCTTCTTTTTGGTAAGTAAAGAATCGACAAAACGGCGGTTTGCGCCCTCAGCACGAAAAGATATCCACAAAATTCTTTTTGCGGATAACATGAATGAGGTAGTGCGAAAACGGCCGGGAATGTTTGTTGGTTCGCTCAGTATCCGGGGGTTCTATGTGACATTATTCGGATTGATTGAAGAATTGCTGAGTAACGCGGTGGAGAAAACCATTTCAGTGAAGCTTCGGCAGCAGGATACTATCATAGAAATCACATGTGAAAGCTACTCTGTACAAAGCAATACATATTGTTTCAGCAAACTGTCAATTGTCAGCGCCTTAAGTGAGTATTTTGAATATCAGGACGATAAACAGAATCTTCGGACGGAACAAGGATTGCTGGTGTCGTCCGGCGGGGAATATGTGGTTGACAGCGGTACCAAACTTGTCTGGCGGCCAGATCACACGATTTTTGGGGATATTGAGTTTGATTATTATCTGATTATAGAGCGGATGATAGAATTGGCATCATTATATCCTTATACGATATACCTGTCCGATGACGAGAACCATAACAAAATATATATACCGTCAGGGATAAAAAATTTAATCAAGCATGATGTTTTTTCGTTTGGTGCAAGTAATATAATTACGGTCGAAGTTGTCAGCGATCAATTTGTCCTGCAGGCAGCTATCTCTTTTTCCGCCATCAGCGCAGAAACCAGAAAAAGCTATGTAAACACGCACATGACACCGGACGGTGGGACGCATGTGGATGGTGTTCTGAGCGGCGTGAGAAGGGCTTTGAAACGAATACTGGTGTCCTATGACCATTCAGTGACTCCCGCCGATATCATCAATCATATGAGTTATGTGGTTCATATCCAGATGGAAAATCCCAGATTTGCCGGTGCTGTCAGGCGAAAGCTGAAAAATATTGAAGTGAAGCCAATCATTCAAAAACAGTTGGATGAGCAGTTTTATGACAGCTTGATACAGGACATAAAACCGTTAAAAATAATATATCCTGGTTTATTTTAATTGCATTGTTAAAGCTGGCAGTGAAATTGGGAAAACTGTGAGCTGACCACAATGCCCGCGTATTGTAAATAAATGCAGGAGTTGCCTTAATCAGTGGACTTATGCTGTTAAAGTAATCTGTAACAATATGGGACAAGGTCAGATAATCCTACAGTAGGAATAAGCAAGGTGGTGGATTATTTTGATGCTTTTCCTTCCCTTCGGTTACGAAGTTCAGTGACACAAATCCATTTATTATGGTATAATGCTCACATACTATGGTATAACAGCTTACGTTTGGCGGTCAGTCGGATGACATAATCCTGTTTCAGAGAATCGAGTTTAAGAAACATTTTATTATCATCATAACCGCGATCCATGACATAGGCTTGATATAATAGGAAGGAAAGGGAATGATACCTGTGATTACAATCAAGGAAATAGCCAAGCTGGCTGATGTATCTACTGCCACAGTGTCGAATGTCTTAAACAGCCGGGGGCGGGTGGGTGAGGAAGTACGTCAAAGAGTGCTCAAGATCGTTGAGCAGTATCAGTATAAACCCAATCTGGTAGCCAAGAACCTAAGGGAGAAGGCAGTACGAACCATCGGTGTTATCGTTGAGGATATTGTCAGTTTTAATGTACCCCCTATTATAGATGGAATAAATGCTTATGCGGAGGAGCATGGTATACATGTTTTGCTGCACAATTTAAGGTTGTCCCAAAAGATCGATTTTGTGAGTGCTGATCAGCGGAAATATAAGAGACTGGCCAATGAATCAGCAGAGGTGCTTTTGCAAAACCAAGCGGATGGGCTGATCTATATTCCCATCAGTGTCAGGGATTTAACCGGATTGATTGAATGTGGAAATCACACGGTGGTGTATACCTATGGGACAGTCACAGTGGGGGAGGAGCATCCCAAATCGTTCTCTGTTGGAATGGATGAAGAAGGTGGAGCTTATCATGCCACGAAGGAATTAGTACAGGCAGGACACAAGCGGATTGCCTGTATCCTAGGTAATACGGAATCTCTTTCCACACAGGAGCGGCTCAAAGGATTTCAGAAATGCCTGATGGATAATGATAGGAAGCAGTATCCGCAGTACTTGAAAGATGGGGACTGGACGTTTCTGGGAGGCTATCAGGCTGGGCGTAAGATCTTTGGGCAGGAGATTCCACCTACGGCAGCTTTCTGTATGAGTGATGTGATGGCTTGTGGTGTAATCAAGGCGGTGAGAGAACTGGGATTGTCCATACCTATGGATGTATCTGTAATTGGTTTCGATAATCTGGAGTTTTGCAATTACCTAGACAGCCCTCTGACAACAGTGCATCTGCCTCTAAAACAGATCGGGTATGAAGCGGCTAGATGTCTGTATGAGGAGATCATTGCTCCTGTGAAGAACAGGCAGAATGTAATGCTTCCTTGCTCCATTAAAGTAAGAAATTCCATCAGTACCATAAAAGGTTAATCGAATGAGTTATGGATATATGGCAGTAATGGCATATATTAAGCGTTGACAGCAAGGCTGTAGGGCTGAAAGTGATTGATCCTTGAAATTGTTAATAAACCGAGTGTCAGATATATTTTTTGGAATATGATAAAACGATTAATCATATAAAAACAGAGAAGGAAAAATTGAGAATTTCAAAAATGGCAAGCATACCTTTAATTGCTCAAGACCCTTATATCAGTATCTGGTCCTCTCATGACAATCTATAAGACGGAGAAAGATGCAAATTATTTGTTCGGGAAATAGAATACCCCGTTAAAACAAGAAATTCAGACAATACCATAAAAAGGTAAATCGGATAATTAAAAATATATTGACATCACACATTGGAAAGTGTATATTGTTTGTATGAGGTTAATCGAATAATCAAAAGCATATTGGCAGCCGCACTGATAAGTATATATTGTTTGTATAAAACAAGAATAAAATCAACCACATATGGTAAAATTAGCTAAATTTGTATTTTGTGTAATGATTAATCGATTAATCTTATAAAGACAGGATTTACAAGTTACCATTCAATGGATCAAAGACAGGAGGTATTTGTATGGAAGATGCTGTACCAAAACAACATAGCAGGATGAAACATTATAGAAAGCAACCGCTTAACTCGTTTCAACCCAAGAGGCAGGATAGTATATGGAAACGTGTCAAAAAGCACAGGGGATTGTTAGCTTTGATGATTCCAGGGCTGATCGCATTTATTATCTTTAATTATGTACCCATGTATGGGATTACACTGGCATTTAAAGAGTTTCAGATCAGGAAAGGGATAATGGGCAGCGAATGGGTGGGACTCAAATGGTTTGAACGGATTATTCAGGATCCTTATATGAGAGTAGTTCTGTTAAACACGCTGAAGATTAGCTTACTGAAGCTTGTGATAGGTTTTCCTGTCCCCATCCTGTTTGCGCTGTTGTTAAATGAGATCCGCTCCGTTAAGTATATGAAGCTTGTCCAGACAGTTTCCTATCTTCCGAACTTTATCTCCTGGGTAGTGCTGGCAGGCATTTTTTTCAGCATTTTTTCCGTAAATGGGCCCATCAATGCATTGGTTCAAATGTTTGGAGGGAAGCCGCGTATCTTCCTCAGTGAACAGTCAAGCTTTGTGCCCATCCTTGTATTCACAGATATTTGGAAGGGATTTGGCTGGGGATCCATCATCTATATTGCCTCCATCGCCGGAATTGATCCTGGTCTGTATGAGGCAGCCAGAATCGATGGCGCTTCCAGATTGAAATGTGCTCTGCATATCACTCTTCCGTGTTTGGTTCCAGTAATAACAATACAGTTGACCCTTCAGATTGGCGGATTGTTGAATGCTGGATTTGATCAGATATTCAATATGTACAATGCATCGGTTATGCGAGTGGCGGATGTAATTGACACCTATGTATATCGTTTGGGGATGATAAATCGGGAATACAGCTATGCAACAGCGGTTGGGCTGATGAATTCTATCGTTGCAATTCTCCTGATCTGGATCGCCAATCGGGCAGCCAAAGCGGCGGGCAATAACTATACCTTGTGGTAGAGGAGGGACGTATGGGTAAAACGGTTAATAAAGTTGGTAAAAAAACATCCATTTTTGATATCATATTGTATTTGGTGATGGCGGTAATCATTATCATCACGGTATATCCATTCTATTCTCAGGTAATTATTTCTGTATCTTCAACAGAGGATGTGTATAAGACCGGGTTGATCCTGTGGCCCTCATCCATTGACTTCAGTGGCTGGAAGATCATGATGGGATACCGTACGATCTGGGGAAGTTACTTAAATACTGTGCTGCGCGTGTTAGTGGGAACATCCTTCAGTGTGCTGGTCACGGCATTGTTTGCCTATCCCTTATCCAAATCGTATCTACCATTTCGCCAGTTTTTTACAAGTCTGGTGTTTATCACTATGTTTTTTGGAGGCGGTTTGATCCCCAACTATCTGCTGATGAAGAATCTGAATCTCATAAATTCCTTTTGGGTCATGATTCTTCCGGGTCTGATCACCGGTTATAACGTGTTCATTATGAGAAACTTCTTTATGGGAATCCCAGATTCGCTGGAGGAGTCGGCTAAAATAGACGGTGCCAGCGATCTGTTAATCTTCTTTAAGATCATCATTCCCATGTCAAAGCCTGTTCTGGCAACTGTGGCGCTTTGGGTAGGGGTTGGGCATTGGCAGGAGTGGTTCAGCAACCTGCTCTACATAGATGATTCTAAAAAGTGGGTGATTATGATGGTAGCGAGGAAGATTCTTATCGATCAGGATTTTGGTTCCATGGCTGAAGCCACCAGGAATCTGGGTATGGGTATCCTCAAGGGAAGCTCTAATGAAGTGCAGATTAGAGCCTGTGTCATCACGGCTACGGTGTTGCCGATGCTGTTTGTGTATCCTTTTATTCAAAAATATTTTGTTAAGGGAGTGAATCTTGGAGCGATTAAAGGATAACAGTACAGGAAATGAATCTATAACTTACAAACTTCTGCTCGATACGAAGGCAGATAGAACGAAAGGAAAGAAAAGGAAGGTAAAAATTATGAAAATGAACAAGATGATATCCTTTTTATTGTGTATGGTGATGCTGGTTACGATGTTGGCTGGCTGTGGCTCAAGCGGTGGTGATGATTCGGGTCAGAGCAGCGATGGATCGCTGGAAGTGCAGACGAACGCAGAAGGAGAGGAGAGGATGGTTCTTCAGATCTATGTGGATGAGGATGTGATCTGGAGTGAGAAAGCCGAAATATTGCAGGAGCTGGAGAATCAATTTCAAGTGACCTTCGAACCCATTAGAAGACCCAGCATGGATCAGGCGGACTGGTATACACTCAAGCTGACAGGAGGTGACTCCTTTGATTATATCGTCAGCGGTGGATTGCACTTTAATGAATATGAATCTTTTGTGAGCCAGGGATTGGTAGCTGAGATTTCCCGGGAGATGGTGGAGGAGAACATGCCCAATCTCACGGCCTGGATCAAGAAGTATTCCGATTCCTGGATCGGGGATATATATTCCTATTATGACATAGAGGGAAAAATCTATGGGATTCCTCAAGCCAGACCGGATGATGCTTATAGAAATGTGCTGGGCTTGAGAAAGGATTGGCTGGAGAAGCTGAATCTCCAGGTACCGGAAACCATAGAGGATATGGAAGAAGTATTGAGAGCATTTGTGACGCAGGATCCCGATGGCAATGGTGTGGATGATACCTATGGATATACGGCTACATCCTGGACGGCATTCTCCCTGTCTCCATTCTTTGGTGCATATGGGGTATATCCTGGGAACTGGTATGAAAAAGACGGTGAGCTCATCCTGGGTAAGTTGGATGGAGAAGGGATGAAGCAGGCTTTAGAAGTGCTCGCAGATTGGTATGCACAGGGATTGATTGATCCGGAGCTGTTGATTCAGTCGGACTTTGCAGAGGTTAAAAATAAGGTGTGTTCTTCCAAAGCCGGTGCAACGACTATGTATTATGGGGATTTATTATTTCCTGACAACGGCTGGTACTACTCTGATCTGTTGAAGATCAATCCGGAAGCGGAGTGGGAAGTTATAAGCGGGCTGAATGGAGGAGGTTGTCTCCAGTTTAATCCTCTCAATTATGCGGGAATTATGTTTGGGGATCACATGGCGGAGCAGCCGGAGAAGATGAAGAAGTATATGCAGGTATTTGATGCTCTGATGGAAATGGATCAGCGTATCGCAATTACATGGGGGATTGAAGGGAAGACCTTTGAGATGCAGGAAGATGGCGCTCGTGTCTGGTTAGCACCCTATGATAAGGCAGGAGAAGATGAAAGTATTGCAACAGAATTAGCTGAAACCTATGGAATCGGAACCTACGGAGGTGTGCAAAAGGCATTCCAGTTTATGACGGAGTTCTGCAGTGATCCGGAGCAGACAAGGCAGCTGATCTATTCAACAGATAAAGCGCAGCTGGATAAAAAGGGATCTGAGACTGCTTTTGGGGTATATGATATCATGTCGCCATATACATCAAAAAATGAGTCTAATAAAGTATATTCAGAAGCACTTAATACATTGTATGCTACCTATCTTGCGGATATCATAATGGGGAGCAGACCGGTGAGTGATTATGATAAATTTTTAGAGGAATTTTATGCGCAAGGCGGCAAGGAGATCGTAGAGGAACAGAGGGAGTTATATAAGAACTATTTTAAATAGGTGAAGGATTCCTGGAAGGAGGAGCGATGTCTGTTGAAAAACAGGATATTACACTCATCAGCAACCGAATGTTCTGTCTGGGGGCTGATGAGAAGGGGATATGTCTGCTGCAACATTCTCCGGAGGAGGATGGAATGAATTTTCTGATGGAGGAAACGGCACACCGCCTGGATGCTTGTTACATGAAATATTCCATCGATGGCGTCACATACCGATTGGAGGATTCTGTGAGCGAGCCTTTCATCTGTTATAGGGGGGAGCGGATCTCTATTGTGAGATCCGCACCTTATATCAGGGTAGTACAGCATTTTTATCTTGATGATGAGCAGGAGAATCTGTTGTTCTGGGATATTCACATTGAGAATCTTAGCATAAGTGAAGTGGTCATTGAGGAGTTAAAGCTACCGCTTGTGATGAACACAGACTATACGGAAGATACAGTGGAGACCTATACACACAAGTTGCTCCGTCATACCTATCTGTCAGGTCATGCTTCTTATTTTTATTGGCAGAAACCAAACGGTGACTTTCCCTGCCTTTTGATGATCGGCAGAGGAGATACGGAGGTGGTATCCTACGAAACGGATCAGGAAACAGCTCGTCCTGGGTTTGGAGGGATATTCTACATTTATCTTCAAGGCAGCCAAGAACAGGCGGTTATTCAGGGACTTGCGCCTTCTTTTGGAAAGATTGCGGCCGGTGGTGTGAAGGAGTATGGCTTCCAGATGACCATGGCTTTTGGGGAGCAGGAGATACGGGATCAGATCTATGAAAGTGGAAGACCGGATCTGTATTCAGTGCCTGGAATGGTGATTCCGAAAGGGATGGATGCCTTCCTGGCAATCCGTTCAAAGACTTCTTACCGACTATTGGTTCAAGCAGATGTTAAGTGGGTGTCCCTGGGTCAAAAGGGAGGGTATCAACTGTATCAGCTACAGTTTCTGAGCAATGGAATCCATCAGGTAAATGTGGCGTATGGGGGTGGAATCGCGTGTCTGCAGTATTTTGCTACGGAGGGGGTAGAGCATCTTCTCAAGAAGCGTGCCGGACATATGATAAAATATCAGCAGTATCGGGGCTCCGGGTGGTATGATGGACTTTTTACCCTATGGAATATGAAAGAACAGGTCATGGTGACGCCGGACAACCGTATGGATCTTCCTAAGTATTGTACGGGAGGAGCGGATGATCCGGGGTTATGCAAGGCTCCCTTTCTGGCACAGAAGAATTATTACTATCCTGACCGGGAGGAAATACACGGAATTGAGGTATATATAAAAGAATTCCTGTGGGGTGGACTGCAGAGAACCGAACAGGAACAGCCATATGCCTATGGCATCTATGGATCGGATTATTGGGTGGAACACAGGAACTCAGGAAGTGGGATGGGAAATGGAGGACATGGGGAAGAGCATCTGTGGAGAACTTTTGACTACACCCATATAATAGGCTTGTATCATTGGATGTATCGGATTGCCAGAAAGTATCCAGGGTACGTCACCGTGCTGGATGCGCCGGAATATCTGAAGAGGGCTTATTACACGGCTAAAGCATATTTTGAAGTTCCATACAGCATCTATATGAGGGATGGATGGGATTTTACCGGATACACGGATTGGGCATATAAGCAGGGGAATTTCCATGAAGTGCATATTCCCCTTCTAATTGACGATCTGAAACGTGAGAATGAGATGGATTGGGCAGAGGAGTTACGGGTGCAGTGGGAGCATAAAGTGCGATATATGGTGTATGATCATCCCTATCCCTTTGGCTCGGAGATGTGGTTTGATTCCACAGCCTTTGAATCCACTCATGCAATAGCGAAATATGGTCTTGAGCATCAGGTGCTCCCATGTCAGAATGGATTTTTGGATAAAAATAAATATGGTCCGGGACAAGAGGGAATCCGCAGGTATGAGCAGGTTAAGGTGGAGGATTTCGAAGTTTTTATGGAGAGGGAGATCAAAGCCAATGTGGCCGCGAGAGGTTCCATTGCTCCTGTATTCTATCATATGGGCAGCGATGTCCGGGCAACGGGGGACAGCACCTATCAGTTGAGCTATATGACCCAGCTTGGAGGCTGGGCGGTGTTGGATTATGGGTTGTATTATGCACCTAAGGAGAGCCGGGATTATATGCTTCAGTTAGGATATGCTTCCTATCTGGCTTCTTATGCCTTGATTCATACGGGGGAGGATTATCCCTGGTATCCAGGGGAGAAAAACCAAGGAGCAGCGGGCTGGGCGTACGAACCGGAGTACAGACATCTCATCTGGGCAGGAGATTGGATAGGGACTTCTCCCTGGAAATATGATGGTGAGATAGATAGCGGATTCTCAGGGGCGATGCGGACGGCTTGTTCTATTTTATATGAAGATTCGATTTTCGGGACTGTCTATATGGGTGGACATATGGAACAGGATGGAGAGGGCATCACGCTTATTCCGGCGGATGGGCTTAGCGTTAGAGTACATTTGATGGTACAGGGAAGGAGAATCCATCTGGAAAGTGAGAGTCATAGAATCGCCAGAATCCTGTGTGATCCTGAGATTAGCTGTATACAGGTTGCGTTTGAGCAGCAAGAGGGGGAAGACCGTCCATTTTCTTGTATCATTGGTGGGTCAATCAACAGCATATTTCCATGCACCCATGAGGGAGTGCAGATTCGGAGGAGGAATCAGAATCTGTTCCTCAGCAGTACTAATTTTTTAGAGAAAATTATGATTAAGGCAGGTAAGATCGATGAAGAAATTACATGATAAGTATGGCATGTCGATCCCCTTACATAAAGTTAAGGTGATGGACCGGTTCTGGGGGCAGGTGATAGATACGAGCAGGAAGGGAACGATACTTGCCTGTATAGAAAACTGTGAAAAAACGGAACGAATGAATAATTTTAAACGAGCGGCGGGTAAGATGCCGGGCGGGTTTCAGGGGAATTATTATGATGATTCAGATGTTTATAAAGTATTGGAAGGAATTGCTTATAGTCTGATGAACGAGCCGGATGCTTATCTGGAGAAAAAGGCGGATGAATGGATTGAGATCATCAGTGATGCGCAGCAGGAGGATGGTTATCTTGTGTGCTATTTCATACTGGATACCAACCAGGAGAAACGGTATAGCGATATGGAGCGCCATGAGGATTATTGTCTGGGGCATATGATTGAGGCGGCGGTGGCTTACCGGCATGCCACCGGCAAGACGAAGCTCTTGGAGACTGCAGTTGCTTTTGCGGATCATTTTGTAGCCCATGTAGGGGACGGGATCGGAGATTGGGTTCCAGGGCATCAGGAGATTGAGCTGGCGTTGGTAAAGCTCTATCAGGAGACTGAGAAGGAGGAGTATCTCAGACTGTCCCAATGGCTGATTGAAGAGCGTGGCAGGGGACACGGAGTGGGGAGCGGGATCTGGGGGAAACCGGAGTGGGGACCAGCCTATGCCCAAGATGATGTGCCAGCGTACAGGATGGCAGATATCAAGGGACATGCGGTCAGAGCGGTATTTCTGTATTCTGCCATGTGTGATATTTCAGGTCTTTTGGATGAGAACCGATATCTGCCTGCACTTTTAAGACTATGGGATTCGGCAGTTTATCGGAATATGTATATCACAGGAGGGATCGGGTCTTCTAAAGAGAATGAAGGGTTCACAGGAGATTATGACCTTCCAAATGAAACAGCTTATTGTGAAACTTGTGCAGCCATCGGTATGGTATTCTGGAATCACAGGATGAATGGACTCTTCCTGGACAGTAAATATGCAGATGTCATAGAAAGGGAGCTATACAATGGCGCATTGAGTGGGGTAAGTCTGGATGGCAGGAAATTCTTCTACGTGAATCCATTGTATTCGGACGGAACCCATCACCGTACAGAGTGGTATGATTGTTCCTGCTGCCCAACACAGCTGACTAGGTTTATACCTTCGGTGGGACAGTATATCTATATGGTGCATGCTGACGAGCTGTATCTCAATCAATATATTGCATCTGAGATGGAGATTAAGATCG
>Ga0153941_1001090_pt1 | contig 11119 bp, 8 predicted proteins | sample TSNJ025MetaG_FD_104733 | JGI IMG/M metagenome (GOLD analysis project Ga0153941, IMG submission 104733) | Attine ant fungus gardens microbial communities from New Jersey, USA - TSNJ025 MetaG | ecosystem: Host-associated > Fungi > Mycelium > Unclassified | place: USA: New Jersey, Brendan T. Byrne...
GTATTTAATATTGAGGAATTTGACCCGGATCCGTTTATGGAGGCTCTGAATAAGTGGGGATTGCCATGGCAGATTTCGGAGAATCCGGAGATGGTGGAATAAAGAGAGGTAAGACATGCGGATGGAAGAATTATCTACCCCTTGTTATATCATTGATGAAGATAAACTGGAAGAGAATCTGAACGTTTTGAAATCAGTGATGGAAGATACCGGTTGTAAGATATTGCTGGCACAAAAAGCTTTTTCTGCTTATGCCACTTATCCGTTAATTGGTAAATACTTGTGCGGTACCACCGCCAGCGGCCTGTATGAAGCCAGGCTTGGCCGGGAAGAGATGAAGGGCAGTCATTCGGCAAAGCAGATGGAAACCCATATCTTTTCAGCAGCATACAGAGATGACGAGTTTGAGCAGATTGCCGAAATCTGTGATCATATCGTTTTTAATTCCTTCTATCAATTGGCCAGATTCAGAAGTCTGGCGCTGGCCAAAGGCGCTGGAATCGGACTTCGTATTAATCCGGAGTGTTCTACCCAGGAAGGGCATGCTATTTATGATCCTTGTGCACCGGGATCCCGCCTGGGGATTACCAGTGGGGCATTTGCCGGACAGAATCTGGATGGGGTAGAAGGATTGCATTTTCATACATTGTGTGAGCAGAATTCCGATGATCTGGAAAAGACACTTGAGGCAGTGGAGGAAAAGTTTGGTGAGTATTTGCAGCTGCCGCAGATCAAGTGGCTGAATTTTGGCGGCGGTCATCATATTACCCGGGCGGATTATGATATTGACCGGCTGAAAACATGTATTCGGCAGATGCAGGAACGGTATCAGGTGCAGATTTATCTGGAGCCGGGGGAAGCGGTTGCATTGAATGCCGGGTATCTGGTAACGCAGGTTTTGGATGTGGTGAAGAATGGTGAATATGCTATTGCCATTCTGGATACCTCGGCGGCATGCCACATGCCGGATGTGATTGAGATGCCGTATCGGCCGCCGCTGCAGGGTAGTGGGGAGGCTGGCGAAAGAGCATATACCTACCGGCTGGCGGGGCCTACCTGCCTGGCTGGGGATGTGATTGGTGATTATTCCTTTGATAGTGAACTGAAACCGGGGGATCAGCTGGTGTTTGAGGATATGGCGATTTATTCCATGGTGAAGAATAATACGTTTAATGGGATGGCGCTGCCGGCAATTGTTTTGAAAAAGGGGGATGAATGCCGGGTGTGGAAGCGGTTTGGGTATGAGGATTTTAAGGGGAGGTTATAAATTCAATTTTAATAAATTCATTTTTCGTTGCTGGTAATAAATGTCATTGGATGTTTTCTGGCTTTATGCTATACTGAGAGTATTCAGGCAGAGAAGGAAGCTATGCGGACGCTGAATCAACTGATGGGCAAGGGGATTGAACTAAAGAAGGCGATGTGATACTTATGGTTGTGAAAGGTCATAAAATGTCAATCAGAAGGCAGATGATTGTTTTGGTCACCTGCTTTCTTTTGTCACCGATGCTGCTTTTTACTTATTTCTTTAACCATTATCTGGTCCAGGAGGTCCGGCAGGCGGTGGAGGTTTCCGTGGAGAACTCATTGATCCTCACGGAGATGAATCTGGATAATTTACGAATCAACATCATCAATGCCTGTATTTCCGTATCCATTGACTCCGAAGCCGGAGAATACCTGGAAATGAATATGGACAAGACAGACTTTTTGAAAAATATATTTGCCAAGAAAATTGAAAAGATGGCCACCATCAATCTGGCAAGTGCCGATAATTACGGGGCAATCATCGGGCTGAACGGAGAAACCTTCAACCTGTATCATGGGATTGCCAATCCGCTGGCGCAGGATTTTTTGCAGCATCCCGAGCAGTACCGGAAGATTAACTGGTTTATGATGAATACCTTTGATTCCGCGGGTACTCCTTTCATAGTTTGTACCTGTCCGATCTATAAAAACAATACCTCGGTGCCTGACGGTATCTCGGTGGTTGCTGTCGCGCAGGACGGTTTTCAGGCGATCATCAACCGGTCAAGGAACTATAATACCTATGAGGCGATTATCGTTGACAAAGATGATCGGATTCTGAGCCATCAGAATAAAGCCTATATCGGAAAACACATCAGTGAGATTATCCGACTGGAAGAAAGCAGTCAGGGCGGGACTCTGGCTTCCAATCTTCTGACTGGCGGAGAGTTTGTATACTTTGATAAAGCAATTACGATTGGAGATTCCTGGCGGACCATCACCCTGATCTCCTATGACGAGGTGTTTTCCGGCATTGACCGGATTACCCGGCTGAACAACAGCGTCCTTTTATTGCTCTCCGTAGGTACTCTGGCGGGGGTGGCCATGATTTCCAAAACCATCACCAGGCCGATTGTCAAGCTCAGCAATTATATGGAAGCTTACCCGCAGAATCAGGGTAAGCTGGTGAAGGAGGAGATCTCATCACAGGAAGCGGACAGCCTTTATGATTCCTATACCCATCAGATGGAGACCATTGATAAGCTGATTTTAAAGATTGAGAGTGACAAGGAGGCGTTTAATGATCTGCAGTTTAAAACGCTGCAGTCCCAGATCAATCCGCATTTTTTGTTTAATACCCTGAACAATATCAAAATGTCCGCCTTCTTAAGCGGCAGCAAGGATGTGGGATATATGATTGCGGAGCTGGGCAAGCTCCTGGAGGTCAGTATTTATTTTAATTCTGCAATGGTCAGTATCGGCGAGGAGCTTGACTATGTGACAAGCTATATTCGTTTGCAGAATATTCATTTTCAGGGAAGCCTGGTTTTGGAAAACCGGATTCCGGAGGAGCTTTATTTCTATCAGATCATTAAATTCACGCTTCAGCCTATTCTGGAAAACTCCATCAGGCATGGGTTTGTCCGGCAGCATGAGACGCACCGGATTCTGCTGCTGGGCGAGGAGCGGGAGGACCGGATTATTATTACAGTCAGGGATAATGGACAGGGGTTCAGTGAAGAAAAGCTTAAGGAAGCGTTGCACAAGCTGTCCGCTAAGGAGGAGACGGGCCGGGTCGGGCTGTATAATATCAATGAGCGGATCAAGCTGACGTTTGGGGAGAACTATGGCCTGCGCATCAACAGCCGTGAGGGTGAGTACACGGAAGTTATCGTGGAGATAGGGAAAATCCGGGGGGAAGAAACATGCTGAGAGTTGTAATTGTGGACGATGAATTACTGATGAGAAGAGGAATCCGTGCGCTGGTAGACTGGGAGGAACAAGGGTTTTCCATTGTCGGGGAGGCGGCAAATGGAACGGAGGCCCTGAGGGTAATCCGGGAAACAAAGCCAGACATTGTGTTTACCGATATTATCATGCCTGAGATGGGAGGGCTGCCGCTGATACGGGAAGCGCTAAAGGAATTTCCTCAATTGAAAGTCGTTGTCCTCAGCTGTCACAATGACTATGAATATGTGCGAGAGGCCCTGACTCTGGGGGCGCGGGATTATATTTTGAAACTGTCGATGCTGCCAGATGATCTGACTGCGGTCCTGCAGAAGCTGTTCCATGAGATTTATGGGGAGAAGCCGGTGATTCAGATGCAGAGCGCCGGAAAAAGTGAGACTGCGGAGGCTTTGCGGGATGTTCTCTATCACTCGGAATCCGGGAAGGAGTCAGTGATTGAACAGTATTTTGGTGTTAAATCATACGCAGTCGTCTATATCCGGCTGTACTTTGAAGCGGTGGACAAGGGCGGCGGGCAGGCAGTTGTGAAATTCCTTGCCGACAATTTCTTTGGTAAGCAAGATGTTTTGTTTAAACGGGATGATACCACGCTCATTGCCCTGACGACGGTGGACTATGAGCATCTGCGGGCGGTTTATGATCGATATGCCTCCGTGCTCCGGTCCCAGTTTGGCCTGCTTCTGATGGCCGGGATGAGCGGGGAGAAGACACCACAGGTTACCGTCAAACGGCTGTTTGAGCAGGCCCGGGATGCGTACCGGCAGGGCTTTTATGAGGGCTATATGGTATATCCGTACCGGAACCGGTATTTTTCTCATGCCCTTGCGGAACAGCGGACTGCAGCAATGATTGACGAGGCAGGAGATTTCCTGGCGGCATATGATTATGACAGCGCAGAGCAGGTGATGAGGGAACTCTGGGCGGAGATGGAAGGCAGCAGGCTGGAGCCGGAGGAGGCGCTGGTCATCTGTTTTGAGGTTTATCTGAAGTATCAACAAGTATTGTTTCAGAAGATTAACAGGAGTGATTTTCTCCTGAAAAAAAGCGGATTTCAGGACAGCATCAGCGCACTTGGGACGTTTCGGGAGATTCAGGAACATCTTCTCTTTATTGCGCGGAATCTGATTGGGAATCTGAATCTGTTTCGGGAGACCGTGTTAAAGGATGAGGTGAACCGGGTGGTGGAGTATATCGGAGCGCAGCTGGGGGAGGATATCTCACTTAAAAGCGCGGCAGCCTGTGTGAGTTTGTCGGAGAGCTATTTGTCTCATCTGTTTAAGCGGGAGATGGGGGAGAGCTTTTCCGATCATCTGCAGAAACAAAGGATTGAGCGGGCAAAGTATCTGCTGGCAAAGACCGCAGATAGTGTAAATGCGGTGGCGGCGGCGTGTGGGTATGAGGATTGCTCATATTTTTGCCGGGTGTTCAAGAAAGTGACCGGAATGACGCCGCGGGAGTATCGGCGGGGGAAACGGTGAGTGTGACAGCAAAATACAAAAAAAGCATAATTATCCGGTTTTTGTGGAAGATTAACAGGATAGTCCTATAGGAAAGCAGGCCAGTCTATGGTGTAAAATCATAGACTGGCTTTATAATATTGGTAAAGAGTTGTAACTGTTGGTAAGGTTTGAGAAGGAGAGGAATATATGAAAAAGATAAAAAAGCTACTGTCTTTGATGGCCGCGGTGTTGGTGGTCGGATCTTTGGCTGGATGTTCCGGGGGAAAAACGGGGCCGGAAACGACGGCGGCACCTCAGACTGGGGCGGAGATGAGTGGGGATACCGGGGCTCAGACCGGTCGGGAGACAAACACAGCGGAGTCTTCGGCGGCCGCAGACGCGGTGGACCCAACACAGCTGAAAGAGAAGATTGTATTTTGGGGGGCCTGGGCTGAAGATCAGGGACCTGATGACTGGATTAAGGAGTTTAATAAGAAGTTCCCGGGAATTGAAGTGGAGTATGTGAAGTTCAACAACACGGATGAAGGAAATGTCAAGATGGATACCAGCCTGCTGGCGGGGATCGATGTGGATGTATTTATGAACTTCGGAACCAAGCGGATCCATCCACGGGCGGAGAATGGACTGATTTCAAGTATTGATGACCTTCTGGCGCGAGATGGATTTGATGTGGCTATTGAGTATGGGGAAAATGCCCATAACATTGACGGTAGTTATTATGGACTGCCGATCGGCACATTATCCGATTTTACCATTTTAAATCAGACAGCGCTTGCCGCTGCCGGGCTGACGGTTCCGGAGGAGTGGGATCTGGATACTTACAGGGAGTATGCCGGGAAGCTTACCAGCGGCGACGGCAGGAACCGGGTATACGGAACCTGTGACTGGCATTATATCATGAATTGGGCGATGCCGGCTTACGGCAGTTTGGGTGCGGATCCGTGGTATAACGAGGAAGGCTTGTCCAACTGGGACAATCCGGCTTATAAGACGACCCTTGAATTTAAGAATGAGATGGAAAATGAACTGCAGATACAGTATCCGTATAAACAGCTGACTGCACAGAAGATTACTCCTTACGATGTATTCTTCAGAAATGAGTGTAATATGGCAATCGCGACTTCCGGAGCAACCAGATTTTTAAAGGATCTGGAAACCTATCCGCGGGAGTTTAAGACCGCATTTGCACCGCTGCCGGTGATTGATCTGAACAATGATACCGGCGGTAACCGGGGAACTTACTTTTTCAGCTATATTTCCATGGGCTCGAAGCTGGAAGGAACGAAACGGGAAGCCGCGTGGCAGTTTATGAAGTGGCTGGGCACCGAGGGCAATACGATGTTTGCTTCGGTTGGCCATATACCGGCGTGGAAGGACGCAGATAAGGACCGGATTGTGGAGATCATGCTTGGCACAGATATTGACCGGTATGTGGATTTGGATTCATTTAAACGGGTGGTTCTGAATATGGAAGACCGGGCGATTGGTCAGGATATCACAAAACTGACGGCTTATAATCAGCTGACCACCATCATGAAGGAGGAGGCAGAGCTGGCCATCTACGGAGAAAAGACTGTGGACCAGGCGCTGGCTGACATGAAATCCCGTTCCGATGAGGAGATTAAGAAGGCGCAGTAGCAGGACAGCTGGTGTGGATCATAACCGTCCGCACCGGCCGGTGAGAAAGGGAGAAGAATATGGCTAAGGAACAGGTGATACGACCGGCAAAGAAAAGAAGCGAGAAGCAGGCATATTTATTTATCTTACCGCAGATGATTCTCTTATTTGTGCTTGTTATACTTCCTGTGCTTTATTCTTTTGTACTGGCGTTTTGCGACTGGGATTTTGTATCGGGGATTGAGAACATAAAGTTTGTGGGACTCGGCAACTTTACCGCTATGTGGAAGGATCAGAAGTTTGTCCGCTCATTTTTCAATACCATCGTTTTTGTGGCGGGCGTGGTGCCGGTCTCTATGGGGCTTTCTCTGGTCATCGCGATTATCCTGGATCGGCACGTATTCTGCAAGGGAGTATTGCGGCTTGGTTTTTTTATTCCTTACATATCAAGTATAGTGGCGGTGTCGATCGTGTGGTCATTCATCTTTAATCCGACCCAGGGGCCAATCAACGGGTTTTTGACCAGGATTGGGATAGCCAATCCGCCGGGGTGGCTGACGGAATCAAAGTGGGCTCTGATTTCTCTGATGATCGTTTCGATCTGGCAGGCGCTGGGATACTGCATCGTAATTTACCTGGGCGGGCTTCAGAACGTGCCGGAGGATCTGTATGACGCGGCAAAGATTGACGGCGCGGGAGCCTGGCAGCAATTTTTTAAGATTACCATACCGATGATTTCACCGACGACCTTTTTCCTGCTGATAACAAGAGTGATTCAGTCCTTTCAGATCTTTGCCCCAATCCGGGTGCTGACAAACGGCGGACCCGGGTATTCCACCAATGTGCTGGTGTTTTACATGTATGAAAATGCCTTTCAATATTACAAGATGGGCTACGCCTCCGCGGTGGCTTGGGTGATGTTCGTGATTATCATGATCATTACGGTAATCCAGTGGCGGGGACAGAAGAAATGGGTATCCTATTAATCAGCACATTAATAAAGGGGGAAAGCTGACATGAAACATTTATTTCCAATAGCGAAAAAGAGCAAACAGTTTATGACAAAAGCGGTTCTGACTGCGGTTATGTTTTTCTTCGTATACCTGATGATATTTCCGCTTTTATGGATGGTGTCGTCCTCCTTAAAATCCGGAAAGGAGGTGTTTGGCAACCCGTTTCGGTGGCTGCCGGAGACCTTCCAGTGGTCTAATTACGCGAAGGTGTGGAACAATAAATACTACCCGTTCGGACGGATGTTTATGAATTCTACGATAGTGGTGGTCATCTCCATAACGCTTATGCTCGGCATCAGTTCCCTGGCTGCCTATGCGTTTGCGAAGATGGAATTTAAGGGCCGGAATGCGTTCTTCTTCTGCTTTCTGGCGACAATGATGATACCGACCCAACTGCTGCTGATTCCGCGGTTTATCATATTTAATTCCCTGGGACTGTACAACACGTTGCAGGCTTTGGTGGTCTGTCATCTGGTCAATGTGTTATCCGTGTTTTTACTCCGACAGCAGTTTGTCTCGATTCCGCAGGAGCTTTCGGAGGCGGCCTGCATTGATGGTGCGGGGCATTTCACGATTCTAATGCGGATCATGGTGCCACTGGCCAAACCGGCATTTTTATCACTGCTGATTTTAAGTTTTGTGTGGTTTTGGAATGATTACGAAAACCCGCTTATTTTTATCAGATCAAAAGAACTTTACACGATTCCGCTGGGGCTGCAGGTGTACAAGGATGACTTTGCGGCGCAATATGAGTTGATGATGGCAGGTTCCACTATCGCTATTGTGCCGATTCTGATTGTATTTATGTTTTTTCAGAAGTATTTTATCGCCGGACTTTCAAGTGGCGGTGTGAAAGGTTAATAAAAGGAGGAGAATCATGGAATTTCGTACAAATGTTCAGGAGCTGGCCGACTGTGATGTTCTGGTCGCAGGCGGCGGTCCGGCGGGAATCGGAGCCGCGGTGGCGGCGGCCAGAGGCGGTGCAAAAACACTGCTGATTGAATCCTTGGGCTGTGTGGGCGGCACCGGTACCATGGGCGGGCTGCCCTTCTGGCTGGGGGCCACTACTGGTTCCATTCCCTATTATAAGATGCTGGAGCTGGGTCTTGATTATAAAGAGCTGCCGCATCCACGAAAAGCCGTAGGCGGCATCTTTGCAGAAGCGATGGATCTGCTGCGGGAGAAAGGGGTCGGGATCGGGCCGGCGGTAATGGGTCAGACGGAACAGTATCCGGGGCTGGATCGTCTCGGCTGTCATGATGAATTTACTTATGACTTAGAAGGCGGAAAGCGCGAACTGGAACAGATGATCCGGCAGTCCGGGGCAGAGATCCTTTACTTTACCCGGTTGGTAGGAGCAGAGGCTGGGAATGGCATGATAAATGGCGTATATATCGCCAATAAGGACGGCATTTCCTATATCCCGGCAAAGCGTTTTATCGATACCACCGGGGATGGGGATCTGGCGGCTTATGCCGGATTTGAGACTTATAAGGGCGACCGGGAGACCGGACAGATGACATCCGCCAGCCTGGTAATCCATATTGAGCAGGTGGACAGCAGAGCGTTTGAGGCTTATCTTAATGCCGGCGGCGACCCATGGCTGCATGAAGTGTGCAAAAAGGCGCAGAAGGACCATCCGGAGGCGGAGTTCAATGACAACATTATTCTGTTTCCCATGATTCAGGACGGGGTGTTCATGATCAACGGCGGTACGGCGATTCATTTTGTGGACGGCACAAAGGCCGCTGATCTGTCGATGGTGATGCAGAAAGGGCGGATGCGGGCGTACCATCTGGTGGAACATCTGTTTAAGCCCTATGTGCCCGGATTTGAACAGGCACGGCTGCGTCTGACTGCCTGCTATCCGGGAATCCGGGAAACCAGACGGATCGTCGGGGAATACATATTGACAGAGGAAGATGCCCTGACAGGAAAGGATTTTCATGACAGTATTGCCCTTGCCGGCCGGCATTTTGACCTGGGCCGGGTGAAAAAACGGGGCGACGGCAGCCTGGAGTATGTCCAGCCCTTCCATCAGGAGGAGCAGAAGGTGGCCGGCGGAGTGATGAAGATTCCATACCGGAGCCTGATTCCCCGGACCTCAAAGAATCTCATCACAGCCGGACGCTGTATTGCCGCAGACGGTCAGACAATGGGGCCGGCGCGGATTATGTCAACCTGCATGGCGACCGGGGAAGCGGCCGGGACAGCCGCGGCCATGACCCTGGCGGAGGCCTGTACTTTTATGGAACTGGATATTAAGGCCCTGAAAGAAAGGCTGAAAAACAACAAAGCCATCGTTGACTGACGGGGAAGGAAGGCGGCTATGATATTAGAAGAACTGAAACAAAAGAAAACAATCATTCCGGCGATTGCGACCATGCTGAAAGCGGATGAGACCTTTGATGAGGCGGCCCAGCGGGCATTGGTACGGATGCTGCTGGCAGAAGGAGCCGATGGCTTTTATGTGGGCGGTTCCACCGGGGAAGGCCCGCTGCTGCCTGACAGTATCCGCAGAGACGTGATCAGGACAGTGGTGGCGGAAACTGCCGGGAGAGTGCCGGTGATCGCTTATGTTGGCTATATTGATACCCTGCGCTCCATCGAGCTGGCTAAGTATGCGGAGGAAGTCGGTGCGGACGCGGTCTCATCGGTTCCGCCTTATTACTACAACTTTGCCATTGATAATGTGGTGGAGTTCTACGCGGATATTGCCGACGCTGTTGATATTCCACTGATTGTCTATTACATACCGGGGCTTGGCGGGCTGAAGGTAGAATATTTTGAACGTTTGCTTGCCATTCCCAATGTGGCAGGGGTGAAATGGACGGCCCCGAATCATTATGAACTGTCTCTGGTGAAGCAAATGGCCGGTGAAAAACTGGTATTTTCCGGGATGGATGAGCAATTTGTGTCCGGTATCTTTATGGGGGCTGACGGTGTGATTGGAAGCACTTATAATGTGGCGATGAAGCAGTATAGGGAACTGCTCCTGGCATATGAATCTGGCGACCTGACGAAAACCGGTGTCCTGGCGTCATCGGTCAACCGCCTCCTGGGTGAACTGTTAAAAGGCGGAAATTATCTCCCGTCGTTAAAGTCTGCCATCTCACACCGGGGCATCGGCACAAGAACTATGCGAAGGCCGTTTAAGACACTTACGGATGATGAGCACACAAATCTGGGAAAGAGGCTGTTGGATGAAGGGGTTAATCAGTGAAATTCAAAAGAGCAGTGTTCATGATGGGCCAGGACTGCGTACGGTGGTGTTTTTGAAGGGATGCAATATGCGCTGTGCCTGGTGCCATAACCCGGAGACGGTATATCCAGGCGAAGAAATCCTGCTTTCACCGGATAAATGCATTGGTTGTGGGGAATGTGAAAAAGGCTGTTTTGCCGGAGCCAGGGTGACCTGGGGAACCTGGATGGAGACGGAGCAGATATTAGCTGTGATTGCGGAGGACAAAGCATATTATGGAGAAAACGGTGGTGTTACCATATCCGGCGGCGAACCGCTTTGTCAGCCGGAAATTGTTAAAGATCTGCTGACGAGGTGCGGTGCGGAAGGAATTCACACCGCCCTTGAGACCAATCTGAGCAGGGACCGGGAATTGGTTCTGGACGTATGCAGCCGCACAGATATGATTATGTGCGACTGCAAGTGTTATGATGAGGAAACACATATTCGGTATACGGGAATTACAAACCGGAATATTATGAGCAATCTTCAGGCTATTGACCGGCTGAAGATTCCGATCCTGGTCAGGACTCCTGTTATTACCGGAATCAATGATACGGAAGAAGAGATAA